>Ga0214923_10007968_pt1 | contig 11409 bp, 15 predicted proteins | sample LL1510_MetaG_FD_177993 | JGI IMG/M metagenome (GOLD analysis project Ga0214923, IMG submission 177993) | Freshwater microbial communities from Lake Lanier, Atlanta, Georgia, United States - LL-1510 | ecosystem: Environmental > Aquatic > Freshwater > Lake | place: USA: Georgia | collected... | reverse complement strand
AAGCATTAAAAGCATCTCGCGATCAAGCTAAAGCTTATGGTGAACCCGAATGGTGTAAAGGTACAGGTTTAAGACATACCCACCATTTAGCAATCGCACCAACAATTTCTAATGCTCATATTTCAGGGGGAGTATCACCTTCAATTGAACCTATTCCCGCTAATGTGTATAATCTTAAAACAGCAAAAGGTGTATTTATTAAACGCAATAAAATTCTCGAAAATCTATTAGAGAGAAAAGGGTATAATATTGATAGTGTATGGGATCAAATACTTAAAGATCAAGGTTCAATCTTAGGACTACCAGATTACATATTATCACCTGAAGAAAAGGAAATATTCTTAACATTTAAAGAAATTAACCAACTTGAGATAGTAAAACAAAATGCTATTAGACAAGAATATGTTGACCAAGCTATATCGTTAAATTTATGTTTTGACCCTAACGATTCACCTAAAGATATTAGTATGGTTCATAAGGAAGCTTGGAAACTTGGTATTAAAACACTCTATTATCTAAGAACAGAAAGTGTATTACGAGGCGACAACCTTCAGAGATTTTCTGATTGTGTTTCGTGTGAAGCATAAAAATCATAATATGTATTGACGAATGTTATCTTAAATAGTTTTTAATGGTTACGTATGGTTCCACTTAAAAACTAAAGATATGAAAAAATTTTTTACTGAAATCTTCCAAGACGAAAAAGGAGGATTTTCATCCAAACGATTTGTGGGTATTTTATCAGCATTAACATTGTGTATTACAATGTATCACAATCAATTCACCGAATCCCATATTGCCCCCGCTGATTCATTAGTAAACGCAGTTGCTGCCTTAGCATTTGGTGCTTTAGGTTTAGCATCCGCAGACAAAATCTTTAAAAAGAAAGATTGTAACTGCGATAAAGGAGGGGAGGAATAATTATGGGACTTTTTAGCAAACTATTATACAACGAGGACTTTCAGCGCGTTGAAGCTGATCAAAGATTTAATTTTATGCTCCAAACGATGCAGTCCAATCGTTGGAAAATTACTTTATTAATTTTATTTACGTTCTTTTTTATTGTTTTTGGTATTGTTATGGCCGTAATGTTTAAAGCTACAATAGAAGAAGCTTGGAAAGAACTATTATTAATCCTTTTAGGTGCTTTTGTGGGCAATTTAAACAAAGTTGTTGATTTCTGGTTTTCAAACGAAGATAGAGATAAAATGCTTGTTCAAAAAATGGATGAAGAAGATGGTGTTTCTTTATCCGCAAACCAAGAAGACTAACCTATGAAAAAACTACTTTTATTACTTGCCTTAGCTTTACCTTTTAGTTCATTTGCTCAAAACGGCAGAACAGAGGTATTAACATCGCCAAACTCAAATTCTCCTCATTTTTTAATTGATACAGTATTTACACTCGGTAGTATCCTAAACGATACTACTGTAGTGTATTTACATTATCATAACCCAACCGCTACAAACTATGCTGGTTTTCAGGTTAGATTCTTTTACCCTACAGCAGCGTTTAAAGCTCCTATTGTAAAGTGGGGACCTACAGCAACATCAATTGCTACTAAATATGGTTCATATTATACTCAACCGGGTTGGGTAAATGCAACAGCAATTTATACTGGAACTTCAGCAGTATTTGATTGGCCTGATGGCGCTGTATTTGAAGTTTTACTTCCACACGCTGTTGGGTTTAATCCATCCGCTGTTGATTCATTAGAAGTCCAATCTACTCCTGCTTATACAAACATAGCAACCACAACTGCTGGTATTGATAATACATTAGGAGTTTATAACTATGGTGGTAGATTTAAGATGGATACATTAGTATTCCCAGTAACCTTATTAAATGTAGACGGGACACCTGCACCGGATATGCCATTTGCATTTGATTACAAATTAAAAAATGCACAAGTTTATAGTCGTGGTGATAGATTTGTAACAGATGCTACCGGTTTAGCAAGTATTAAAGTTCCATACGATACATCTTTCTACAATATTAAATTGGTATCAAACTTAGATACACTTTCCGATAATTCTGCTATCAACATTACCGATGCTTATAGATTATCCGATATGAGTATTTACGCTGATACAGCTGAAGCATATGAGTTCCAACAAGGTGATGTAAACCGAAGTGGGACATTGTCCGTATCCGATGCTTATTTAATATTTAATCGTCTAGCAACAGGTAGAACCACTTGGTCTCCCGTAGTAGCAAATGAATACAATGTTAGGTATTATACCGCAGGAGAATACGCTACTATTATGGCTAACCCTAATATTTTCCAAACCGCAACCATAGGAACAACCAATATTGATGTTGCGTTGAATGGATTAAGTTCATTAAGTTATAGAGGATATGTTTTAGGGGATGTAACAAATACTGGATTAAACAACTTATCATTCCAAATTCAAAGAGTAAACAACCCAACAACCGGAACATCTTATGTATTAGATGAAGGAACAATTTACCAAAACATTGAAGATTCGGTTCAATTTAGAATTCCTAAATTAACTATTTCAGATGATAATACCGCAAATGTTGCTGTTACCTTTATTACACACGGAAATAAAGTAGGTGCAGCTCAACTTGGTTTAAAATACGATCCAACTATTTTCAGGTTTACAAATGTTAATGTAGGTCCTGAAGCAGGTGCTTGGAACTCATTCTTATCAGCTAAGCCTGGTGAAATAATGTGGGGTGGTCACGAATCTAAAATGTCGCCATCACTTATTATTAATCCAACTCAAATGTTTAATTTCCAATTTGAAATCTTAAACCAAAATTGGGAAAAATCACCTATTAGAATAACCAATAAAGCAGCAGGTAACGATAAAGCAGAAGATTTAAATATTATTCCTTCACCTGTAGATGCGACTGTGATTAATGGTAGAAGAGCAAGAGAACTTGTAAATGAGTTAGTAAATGGATTTAGAGTGTATCCAAACCCTGTTCAAGACAATTTAAACATAGATTACTTTCAAACAAATTGGGGATATTTATTATATGAAGTATATGACTATACTGGTAAAATTTATTACTCAAATAGAGAATTTGTAAACCAAAACGAAGTTGTTACAAGAAGTCTCAATATCAGTAATCTAAAACCAGGTTTTTACTTCGTAAGATTAACAACAAACGAAAAACAAAAAGTTCATAAAATAATTAAATACTAAAAACTATGGCAGAAGAAACAGAAAATGACGGCTCTTGGGGTGGTTTAAAGAAAACCATCGTAGGCACACTCGCTACGATTGTAACAGGTGGCGGTGTATGGATTTCCACAACCTTATTCGGTGGTGGTGGAAACGATAGTGAAGAAACTAAAACCGAACAAGCAGCACCTGCAGCAGCACCGGTAATCAATCTTAATTTGGAGAACAACAACCAAAGTAATGCATCCGCAGGTAGTGGTGGGACTACTGTAATTAGAGAAAAAGAAACTATTAGAGAAGTAGCACCAGCTCAAACAACCCCAGCTCCTACTACAGCAGCACCTGTTGAAGAAAAGAAAGAAACACCTGCTGAAAGAATGAAAAGGTTGAGAGCTAAACAAGCAGAACAGGAGGGTGAAGAATGAGAGAGATAGTTTTAATTCCAGTCGTAAGTTTGTTATTACTAACAGGCTGTAAATCATCTATCTCAACCACACAATATCAAGCTGATTTTGAAAAGACAGATAGAACATTAGAATCTATTTCTGCCTATACAGGTAAAAAACAAACGCTTCAACTTTCAAAATTAAATGTAAACAAAGAACTTTGGGAAACATTTCCTGAATTGAGAGAAAAAAGACTTGGCTTAGGTGTATCTAATCGTATTATAGAAAACCTATTATATACTAATCGTTTTGAATTTACTGAAGAAAAAGATGCCGTTGTAAACCAAATGTTGGATGCGTGGGAAAAGAAGATTGATGGTTTAGATGATGGTAAAACAAAACTCAAAATGCAGGGTATTCGTTTACCTAAATACATAGTTTATGCTGAAATCTATGATTTTTCAGTTTCGTACGCAGAAAACTACGATAAGGGTAAATTAAAGAAAACGAATACAACCATTATGGGTATTCAAATTCGTTTAGTAAATGTGGAGAATTCACAATTTATAGTTGCTTCAGGTCAAGGTCAATCTACTCAATTTGGAGAAGGGTACTTTAAAAACCCTACAATGGGATTTGACCAATCAACCGTTGGTATTGCTACTCAGAAGGCTTTGGAGGTTGCCACAATGAACCTCGTAAAGCGTCTAGAGCAAAATGGTTGGTAAGAAATATTTATTAATATTCCTTTTTGTAATAGGTGGAATTTTGGGGGTAGAAGCCCAAAGTTTCACCTATTCTTATATTAATCCCTGTAATGGTAGAACTGAATCAATTCAGTTGCAGACTCAAACATCACAGGTAACAATGTTTTATGCGGGACAATATCGCATATTTACTTATACCGAATTAGAGGCAGGTGCATACGAGCAGTGGGTACAAGCTATTAGAGATGCATTACCTGCAGGAGCTAATCCTTGTGCAGCCGAAGGGGTAGAAGCATCAAATAATGTTTCTAACTTTATAGGTAGTGTAACTGCAAGTGGGGTTGCTAATTTAACATCGGTAGTCTCTATGGCTAGCTCTATCGGCAGTTCTGTTGGAAACATACCTACACCCCCACCCGCACCGAGAAACGAAGGTGGAAGCAATAACAATAACAATAACAGCAATTCCTCAACCGAAAGTGATGGAGGTGGCGCAGTTGGAGAACAAAACCAACAAACGGCAAGTGGTGGAGAAAGTGAAAATAGTGGTGATGGTGGCGGAGGAGGTGGGGGTGGTAAAAGTAAATCATCATCCAAAGTTTCAAATGGTGCTTTAATCGCAACGGGGGATATTGTAATAATAAGAAACGATTCAGATATTACAAAAAAAGGTAATGATAATTTTAGATTCAATACATCCCTAACCCATGTTAATACCTCACAAACCTTTATTAAGGGTATAAACATAAACTATCAAACAGGGCAAAATATACTAAACCTATCAGGCTATGGTTCTTTGAAATATAAAGGATATATGGGTATATTTTCTACTTCATACATGACAAACTTTAAAGAAGATTGGTTTTTAACTGCTTCTTTACTCAATGCCCAAAAAATAAATAAGGTAACACTTATGGGGGGAACAACCTTTACATTAGGTGAAATTAGTAAAAATACTTTTAGAAACTGGTCTTTAATTGGTGGTGGATTTACAAATTTTAAAGGTGGCAAATCAATTGGTGTTAATTTCCTTGGATTAGCCGTATATTCACCCTATATTTATTTCTATGCGGGGCAATGGTATAAAAGTGGATTTTTATTTATACCAATGGTAAACACCGATTTGAAAGTAACTGATAAGTTTAAATGGACTGTAAGTTTTTCAGGTGTTTATCAATTGAATCAAACATTCTTAAATTGGCAAGTATTAACAGGAACTAAATTAATGTTATGATAAAAAAATTAATATTACTACTATTATTACCACTTTCAGTATTTGGGCAAACTTTTACCCATTCAGGTCTTATACGAACTGAAAACGATATACCTGTTCAAAACATACTTACAAAACTTTTTAAGCGAGGTCAAACTTTAACTTTATCAAATACAATGAATGTTAAAGTATTTTCAACACATAATGGTAATGGAAACACCTCACAATACGGGCCATACCCAACTAATACATCTGAGTTTGATAGATTATTCAGTACATCATTTACCAATACACAACTTAGATGGAATGGAACTTTACCAACAACTACGTGCTTAAATTTTAATACATTCACAACTATAAGAAACGCAGGAGCAACAGTGCCAAATAATGGAGAATATTATTCAGTTGAAGTTACTGGAACATTTATACCTGCAGTAACGGGTACATACTCATTTGGTATAAATTCAGATGATGGTAGTGATTTATTTATTGGTGGAACTTTTGTAGTAAGTTATTATGGTGGACATGGAATGAGTGGGCCTATATATGGTAATATAAATTTAGTAGCAGGAACTCAATATACTTTTAGGGCAAGGATGCAAGAATATGGTGGTGGTGATGGGTTAGCTGTTGTATGGAGAAGACCTAATCAATCATCTCACTCCTTACAAATATCTGAAATTGGTATTTTAACTACTACAATGGGCTCCTGGACCCAACAAACTACATCTACAACAAATGCTTTAGGGCAATATTCATTTTCACAACCCACAACAAACGGAGATGAATGGTATATTGAAATAACAATCCCAACTACAACCTCAAATTTATCTTCTACTGATTTTGTAGGAGTTGATGATATTATCTTACAAAGAACACCAATCAGGTCTTACCACTACCACAAATACGAATTAAATGGTGATAATAATATTACAATTGGTGATATAAACACAATAATTAAAAGGGTGAATGGATTGGCTTATACTAAAAGAACCTTATTATTTACAAATACGCAATGGACAACCTTAACTACCAGCACAGCTGACTTAAGAAGTTCAATACCAGGAGTTCAATCTACCTATACTTTTACTCCTTTGAGTGGAGGTACAACTAATCTATATTTATTATCGCCCGGATTTACAAATCAATCAACTTTAAATTATTAACTATGGATACATTAATATGTTATTTTATTTCAAGCGTTATCACACTTGCTCATATGAATGGAGTGCCTGATACCAAATTAACTTATGGTGCAAAACAAATCGTTACTGAATTGGTAAATGATAAATACGCACTCTGCGATGATGGTAGACCAGTAACTGTAGAAATTTTATCAATTGAAGCACCAACTAAAGGTATTAGAGTGGGCCCATTTGAATTTAAGCAAAAGAAAACCGTTGTAAAAACCAAAATAACAATGGATGGTAAAGAGTATTTTGGGGAGGGTTCAAATAAGACATCGGTATCTTCTACGATTTTACAATTGCAAGATGAAAACTTACCATTTGAGCGCACAGAGTTTTCTTCTGCTTTAAGAAAATCGCTTGAGTCAGCCTTTAGATAATATGTATAACAAACCAAATTAATTAAAATTATGTTAAAATTATTAAAAAAATTAAAGGAGCTAGTTTTTGGTAAAACTATTCCTGTAGTTGTAGAAACTCCTAAAGTTGAAGCTTGTGAAATTAAACCCGTAGTTGAAACCCCAGCTATTGAAACCCCAGTTGCTACTCCTAAGAAAAAATTTAAGCACAAAAATAAACCTCAACCTAAAAACTCTTAATTATGGATATAAATAAACTTAAAGGACACGTACCTGATGCAGTAATTGCTCAAATTCCTTCTGTAATGTCAACTTTTAAAATTGACACCGCCCTTAGATTATCTCACTTTTTAGCACAGTGCGGACACGAAAGTGCTGGTTTTAAAGCTGTTCAAGAAAATTTAAACTATGGTGCAAAAGGTTTGTTGGGTATTTTTAAAAAATATTTCCCAACTGAAGCCAAAGCTCTTCAATATGAAAGAAAGCCTGAAAAAATTGCTAATTTAGTTTATGGTAGCAGAATGGGCAATGGAGACGAAGCATCAGGAGACGGCTATAAGTTTAGAGGAAGAGGTTATATTCAATTGACAGGTAAGAACAACTATGTAGCTTTTGGTAAAGCAATCAATGAAGATATCGCTGCAAACCCAGATTTAGTAGCAACAAAGTATCCATTACTTTCAGCTGCATGGTTTTGGTCAAGCAATAGTTTAAATGCTTTAGCTGATAAAGGCGCAGACGATGCTAGTGTAACAGCTATTACTAAAAGAGTTAATGGTGGTACAATTGGGTTGCCCGACCGCATTAAACACTTTAAGGAATACTATACACTATTAAAATAATGAAACATACTGCTTTAGCTGATCCTATAATCTTAGCTATTACTTCTTTATCTGCTGCCTGTGCTTTTATATGTAGCTATTTTTTACAGCTATATATGGACAACCAAGACCAATATACTGCTATAGTTGGTGTAATGTTTTTAGATGGTATATTTGGTGTTATAGCAGGTACTAGAAGAGAAGGGTTTAAAACACACAAAGCATTAAGTGTATTAAGAAATACTTTTGTTTGGATAATGATATTATCTGCTGTTTTAATGGTAGAGAAAGGCTTTAATGGAACAGCTTGGCTTAGTGAAGTAGTTATTGTACCCTTTATGATGTTTCAATTAGTAAGTGCGCTTAAAAATGCTTCAATGGCAGGATATATTAAAGTGGGCTTATTAAATGAAATTTTAGATAAAATAGATAACCATAAAGGTAAAAGACAAGAATGAAAAAATTAATATTAGTATTATTATTTGTACCCCTATTTTCGTTTGCACAAAAACGAGATAGTATTTATGTACAGAACAAAGTTTTTACATTAGTATATTCTGAAATACTAGAACAACCTAAATGGGTTAAATACAAAGTTACTTGTGCTGAAAACAATGTATCTCGTAAAGGATTAGATTTCTATAAAGAAAAAACCATACATACTTCAGATAATGAAGATTATGTAGCCAATGACTGGGATAAAGGGCATATGGCCCCAGCAGCTGCTTTTGGCTGTGATGCTGAACTACTTAAACAAACCTTTACCTATTTAAATTCTGCTCTACAACATAAATCATTGAATAGAGGAGTTTGGAAAGAACTTGAAGAATATGAAAGACAATTAAGACAAAAAGCAGACGATATCGAAATCTATATCAGAGTAGATTTTAATCCACCTCTTAAAAAAGTATCAGGTGGTGCTGCTATACCAAGCGGTTTTTATAAAACAATCAAATCACAAAAACTTAAAATAAACGAGTGTTATTACTTTAACAATACAATCCCTCATTGTACGGATTTAAAAATGTTTAGAATTAATTGTGAATAGTTATGAAACAAAAAATATTCCCATTCCTGATAGCATTTTCAGCGCTATCAGTTTCGGCATCAGCCGCATTTTATTCAATTAGTGGTTTAAGTAAATTATTTGCTGGAGCAAGTTTGCAAGTAATAATAATGGCTTCTTCACTTGAAATAGCCAAATTAGTTATTGCTTCTTTACTTTATCAATATTGGAACTCAATTAATAAAGCTTTAAGAACATACCTAGTAACTGCTGCTGTTGTATTAGTTTTAATTACATCAATGGGAATATACGGGTATCTTTCGAATGCCTATCAATCCACTGCTAATAAAGAGGGGATAGTAACACAACAAATAACTGCTTTAGAAACTAAAAAGAAACTATACGAGCAAACTCGAGATAATATAATTAAAGAAAAACAATCATTAGCTGATTTAAAAGGTACTTTATCTAAAGGCTCAGTAACCCAATTTACAGACAAAAAAGGCAATCTAATAGTTAAATCAAATAACGCTAATGTAAAACAAATAGAATCAGCAAATAAAACCGAAGAAAAATTAACAACCAAGTTAGACATAGTAAACGATTCTATATTTGCTTTAGAAAATAAAATATTAGAAACTAAAACATTCAGTGAATCCGCAAGTGAATTAGGTCCTTTAAAGTATTTATCTAATTTATTAGGGGTTTCAATGGATAGAATTGTAAATTGGTTGTTATTAATTATAATATTTGTATTTGACCCATTAGCAATTTCACTTGTAGTAGCAGCTAATTTTGCCTTTGCTCAATTACGTTCTAAAAATGAATATCCTATAGAAGAAAAAGTAGAGGATATGAGAAAGGTGGTTGATGCTTATGATACTTTAGAAGATGAAATAAAAGATTGGGATGCTACTCTTAATGATGGTTTAGAAGATGATTTTTATGGAGATAAAGAGAATAAACCCCATAATTTTTTAGATTTAAATAATGATGGAGTAGTTGAAGCTGAAGAATTTAATAAAGTATTTAATCAAACCGATACTAATAATGATGGTACCATAGATGAAAGTGAAGCTAAACTATCTAAACTTTCCCCTGAAATAATTCAAAAATTAAATACTTTAAATACTTCTATAAGTAATGTAAATGCTTTGGGTTCAAGTTTAGGATCAAGTAATTTTAATGAATTTAAAGATAAACAAGCTAATATTAATAAAGAACTAAATAATATTAAAAAATCTATTATTGATCTTGCTTTAAATTCTAAAAAAAAAGATGACAATACTATAACTTACTTTTAAAAATAGCTTGGCTATATAAAGTTTTGTTCGTATATTTAAACAAATAAAGGTTATTATGCAATACTGCTACTTAGATACTTTCATTAAACACTCGGAAGAGGTTGTCAATGCTAAGCTATCCCAATACCAAAAATTGAATTATAATCGCTTTATGTGGTGGAGGACACATTGTGATAAAACCGAGCCACTAAGTAAGCGTGTTCCACTTAGAGACCGAATCGTCAATGGAGATTTCGAATTTTCATCGTACTATTGGCAAGCCCAATCAGCCGCCATTGTAGGTAGAAATAAGCTGGATTTGGCCAAAGATGATTATCGCGACCAAATCGATAAAACAACTATTGATATTGCACGTTATAGGCGACTTGTTATGGATTTTGAAAAGGAAGAACAAAATCGCATACAAGAATTTGTAGAGTCATTTACCAAAGCATTTAATCTTACTCGCGAGGAACTCTATGCTAATTTAGAAACGTGGGAAGGAGATGTATTAAGTTTTTATGACTATTTAAGCATATCATATCCACTATCTTCTTATGAATCTCGTAAGATAGCTCGCAAACAAAGTAGGAAATCTAAAAAGAAATAATTATATTCAACCAAAAATAAAAGTTATGAATCTACATTACAAGTACAAAAAATTATTAGTTTGGCTAGGTAGTAAAACCCCTAAACACCCACCACTAACCGAACGCGAGTACTTAACCAAACGAGTCATAATTAGGTTGCTTGCAAACCCTAAAACACACTATTTAATGACACCCTCAGGCCGCTATTACCTACAAACTGAGGATAAAAAATATACTCTTATTTTACAGAATAATTTTGTAAAACTCACTAACCACACGTATTCGTTCGAGTTTACTATTGGTTCTTATGTATCAAACGAGCTTATTGCTTTAGTTGAACGAGCTATTGAAAAAACTAGGAGCAAAATGGAAGATAAATTATCTAAAAACGAAATAAACATATTAAAAGAAATGCTAAAATGATAAAAGTATCACACGAAGTACCTATTTGTTTGCTTGAGCACAGCCTCAAGTTTAATCATTACGACTATTGCTTACCTCACTTACTAGATCAAAACGAGCAATATCGTGAATTTTTCTATAAATCTAAAGCAGAAGGTCGTTATATTATAATGGATAACTCGCTTCATGAATTAGGAAAAGCATACGATAAATCTCGTTTACTATACTGGATAAATGAACTTCAACCTAATGAGTTTATAGTTCCGGATGTGTGGGAAAATAAAACCCAATCTGTAGTTA
>Ga0214923_10007967_pt1 | contig 11411 bp, 4 predicted proteins | sample LL1510_MetaG_FD_177993 | JGI IMG/M metagenome (GOLD analysis project Ga0214923, IMG submission 177993) | Freshwater microbial communities from Lake Lanier, Atlanta, Georgia, United States - LL-1510 | ecosystem: Environmental > Aquatic > Freshwater > Lake | place: USA: Georgia | collected 2015-10-15 | reverse complement strand
AACTCGTGCAACAGATTAATTTGTCATCTAATCCAATTGTATCAATCGATATTCCAAGTGGGCTTTTTTGCGATCGATCCTCAAAAAATAATATTTCAATAGAGGCAGATCATACACTCAGCTTTACTAACAAATTGGCATTTTATGTTGCTGAAAATGACTCTAAAATTGGTGAAGTTCATTTACTAGATATTCAACTTCACCCGTCATTTTGCCAGTACACACACAGTCAATTTGAAACAATCGAAAAAGATTCTATTGTTCAGCTACTAAAAAAAAGAAATCGGTTTTCACACAAGGGAAACTTTGGCCATGGTCTATTGATTGCAGGAAGTATAGGAAAAATGGGAGCAGCAGTTTTAGCAGCGCAAGGTGCATTAAGAGCAGGTATAGGTTTATTGACTTGTCAAATCCCTGGCTATGGGTATCAGATTATGCAATCATGCATACCAGAAGCAATGGTGAATATGGATTCAAAAGAAACACATATTTCTAGTTTTCCTACCAACCTCTCCCCTTTTAATGCAATTGGTGTAGGTCCTGGTATTGGACAAAATAGTGATACGGTTGGAGTGCTAGAATCACTATTAGAAAAATATAAAAGTCCGATTGTACTTGACGCGGATGCACTGAACATACTCTCAGTAACCCCCATTCTGCTTAAAAAAATTCCTCCTCATTCTATTCTAACTCCTCATCCTGGAGAATTCAATCGATTATTTGGCAGATCTGAAAATGATTTTGACTCTATCCAGGTGGCTATACAAAAAGCAAAAGAGCTGAGCGTTTTTATTGTTTTAAAAGGCCATCATAGTTTTATTGCCAGTCCCACAGGAGTTCATCTTTTCAATACTTCGGGCAACCCTGGTATGTCAAGAGGAGGATCAGGAGACGTACTTACAGGAATTTTGACCTCTTTATTATCGCAAGGCTATCCTTCAGATCAAGCTGTAAAAATTGGGGTCTATCTTCATGGTTTAGCTGGCGATATTGCTGCCCAAGAACACACCGAACAGGGAATGAGCGTTAGCGATTTAATTCATTCGATGGGAGCTGCATGGAAACAGTTGATTTTCAGAAATTAAAGGTCTAACTACCCTCCCCTAAATGCCCTTAAAAACATAGGCAAAATTGCTCCAATTTAGAGGCTAGATGCCTATCTTTGCCGGCCGGTAAAATGGAACGAAAAGTACCTTTTACCTCTTCATTAAAAGATCACATTAAACCGAACTGCTGAAACAAATTTTATGGAAAAACTGATTTATCTGGTGCCCGTGTTTGGCCTGATCGGCTTGCTTTACACCCTTGTAAAGTTTAATTGGGTTTCTAAACAAGATGCAGGTACTGATCGTATGAAAGAGATCAGCAATTACATTGCCGAGGGTGCAATGGCCTTTTTAAAAGCTGAATGGAAGATTCTAGGCTACTTTGTTGTTATTGTAGGTATCCTTTTGGCCCTCATGGCCAGTACTAATCCTCACTCACATTGGTCAATTGCTGTGGCATTTGTTGTGGGAGCTGTGTTTAGTGCTACTGCTGGATATATAGGGATGAAAGTGGCAACTAAAGCAAATGTTAGAACTGCACAGGCAGCCCGTACAAGTCTTAGTAAGGCACTACAAGTTTCTTTTACCGGCGGTGCCGTAATGGGACTTGGGGTATCAGGTTTAGCCGTTCTTGGCCTTGGCGGACTTTATATTATTTTAAAGCAGGTGTTTGCTCCAGATGCTGCTGTCAATTCAGATGAAATGATCCGCACCATCGAAGTGTTGACAGGTTTCTCATTAGGAGCTGAATCAATTGCGTTATTTGCCCGCGTAGGTGGCGGAATTTATACTAAAGCTGCTGACGTAGGTGCTGACTTGGTAGGTAAAGTAGAAGCTGGAATTCCTGAAGACGATCCTCGTAATCCAGCAACAATTGCTGATAACGTTGGTGATAATGTTGGTGACGTAGCAGGAATGGGTGCCGACCTATTTGGTTCTTACGTTGCAACTGTATTGGCTACAATTGTATTAGGTCAACAGACAGTAGTTGTATTTGGCACAGATATTTTAGGCGGTTACTCTCCTATTATATTACCAATGTTAATTGCGGGTGTAGGAATACTTTTCTCAATTGTTGGTACTTGGTTTGTACGCGTTAGTGATGCAGCTGGTATTAATACGGACAATGTTCAAAAGGCATTGAACATGGGAAATTGGGGTTCTATTGTGTTAACTGCTATTGCTTCAGCTGCACTTGTCTATTATATTTTGCCAGAAGCAATGGAGCTAAGAGGTTTCATATTTACTAAATGGGGCGTTTTAGGCGCCATTGGTGTAGGCCTTGCAGTTGGTGCATTAATGAGTATCATTACAGAGTATTATACTGCAATGGGTAAAAGACCCGTCCTATCCATAATCAGACAATCTTCAACTGGTCATGCAACAAACGTAATTGGAGGATTAGCTGTTGGAATGGAGTCTACCTTCTTACCCATTTTAGTTTTAGCTGCAGGTATTTTTGGATCCTATCAATTTGCTGGATTATACGGAGTAGCTATTGCTGCAGCTGGTATGATGGCAACAACAGCAATGCAACTAGCAATTGACGCTTTTGGTCCTATTGCAGATAATGCGGGTGGTATTGCTGAAATGAGTGAATTACCTAAAGATGTTCGTGAAAAAACAGACGTTTTGGACGCGGTTGGTAATACTACTGCAGCTACTGGTAAAGGATTTGCTATTGCTTCAGCTGCTTTAACTGCATTAGCCTTGTTTGCTGCTTTTGTAGGAGTGGCTATGCCTAACAACCAGCACATTGATATTTATAAAGCTGATGTATTGGCTTCTTTATTTGTTGGAGGAATGATTCCTCTTCTTTTCTCTTCATTAGCCATTCGTGCGGTAGGTCAAGCTGCCATGAGCATGGTTGAGGAAGTGCGCAGACAGTTTCGTACAATTCCAGGCATCATGGAAGGAACAGGAAAACCAGAGTACGACAAATGCGTAGCAATTTCTACAGAAGCTTCTATTAAGAAAATGATGCTGCCTGGTGCCATTACTATTGTGTCTCCCCTGCTTATTGGATTTTTGTTAGGCCCTGAAGCATTAGGTGGATTTTTAGCCGGTGCTACAGTAAGTGGCGTGTTAATGGGAATGTTCCAAAATAACGCTGGTGGAGCTTGGGATAATGCTAAAAAATCTTTTGAGAAAGGTGTTGAGATTAATGGAGAAATGTTTTATAAAAAATCAGAGCCCCACAAAGCATCTGTAACCGGTGATACAGTTGGAGATCCTTTTAAAGACACTTCTGGTCCTTCTATGAACATTTTGATCAAGCTAATGTCTATTGTTTCGTTGGTAATAGCTCCCACACTTGCTCAATTGGACAATAAAGACACAACACCTGCACAACAGACGCCCGTTTCTCAACCCGCAGGTATTAATAAATCAACAAAACCATTCGGTACCTTTATCCTTAGCACAAAGAGCCCAAAGGATAATTGTTAAGAAGCTAATCATAACCATTACAAAAAGTCCTGCTGTTTCTACAGCGGGGCTTTTTTTTACACGATAAGTTGTAGCTTACAAACCAAATCTGCTGCTATGAAGATGTCCAGCGAAGTACCCAAACCCACAGAAAGTGAGTTAGAAATTCTATCGATTCTTTGGGAAAAGAATGAAGCTTCAGTACGTGATGTACACCAGCAAATTAATTTTTATAAAAAAACAGGGTATACTACTACTTTGAAATTGATGCAATTAATGTTTTTCAAGGGCCTCGTTTCCAGAAAAGAAATCGGAAGAAAACATATTTATTGGTCAGTTGTAGATCGTCAGGCGCTTTCAAGGACGCTTACCGATCGACTTATTGGATATTTACACAATGGCTCTCCGGTTCAATTAGCTGTAGAGGCAATCCATTCAACATATTATACTAATTCACTTGACGAATTACTCCAGCTTTCAGAAAAGGTAAATAAATTAATTGCTGCAAAAAAGCCTCAATAACAACGCGGACAGGCCTCACTATACTTATTGCCCAATAGTATTCCAATCACCAATTCATGTGTTCCATTATGAAAAGGTGATAAAATATTTGCCCCACTATTTCTTATAATATCAGAATTTACGGGGAGATCGTAAGAATAACTGACTGTAATTCGATTGCCCATGTTCAAGCCCAGCATTCCTGCATAGCTGTCTCGATATCGATAACTACCGCCAATCCATAGTACATCACGATACTGAAGCTTTGCATTAAATTCTGGCTGATAGCCATTTCGGGAACTTCCGTTGATGTACTTTATCATGATGGAGGGAATAGCATTAAAATCCTCACCTATCATAAATCGATAGCCTGCTGTCAAAAATAGGTGCGGTATCAATTTGCTTTTTGTCAAAATTGTTGGGTCATTATTGACAAAACTGAGTGTTTGAGGAATAATTTGCTGTGCAGAGAGGCCCACAAAATAATTTCGTGCATACAACCAAATTCCTGCTGCCATCTGTGGTCTAATCTTGCGTAATTCACCTGTCAAAACGGAACCAAAAGCAGGATCAGAAGGGTCGCCAAATCCTGTAAAATCATGATTTGTTCTATCAATTCTGATCGAAGTAACACCTGCAGATAATCCTGCGGAGATATTGGTGGTGGGATTCAAACCCAAATGATAGGCATAAGAAGCAGAGGCTGACAAAAAATTGAAGCTACCCGTGCGGTCATTAATAACACTTAACCCCACCCCATGATGTGGGGCAGCAGCAGTATAATTTTCCCAATATGATTTACCTCTGGGGTTATTTCCTGGAACTGCAAAAGAAGTTGAACTTAATCTATAATCACTTTTACCAAGCGGTGCATGAATAGTTAAATAAGAAGTTCGTGGAGCCCCTTTTAATCCAACCCATTGATCACGCGCAGATACTTTTAAGTCTCCATAATTATCAATTCCTGCAATCGCTGGGTTGATAATAAATGGATTGATTACATATTGTGTATAATGAGGGCGCTGTTGTCCGTATGCGTAAAAGCTAACACACAAAAATGAAATTACTATATTGAAAAGACGTCTCATTTCTATCTAATTATATCGACATAGCCGGCTTTCTTTTTACGACCATTTTTAGGATCTATTACATAATAATAAGTGCCGACAGGAACATCTATACCATTGACTTTTCCATCCCAAGGAGTTGGATATCCAACTGACCGGTAAATAAGATATCCATAACGATTTACGATCTCAACTGTACAGCCAGGATAACTATCTAGGTATGGTATGACCCAGGTATCATGAATGCCATCACCATTGGGAGAAAAAATGTTTGGAACAGGTGGATCTTTAAGGACTTTTATAAACATTGAACTAGTGTCACTGCAACCTTTATTTGTAGTTACAGTAAGTAAATAAGTGATGTCATCAGGGGGTCTTGCAATTGGGTCAAGTCGAGTGGGATCATCTAAGTAGGTAGCAGGTGTCCATGCAAATGTTACGGGCATTGGATAATTATTTGGAGGCGTAATTTGTACCTGTCCGCCTTCCAACATAAGTTTATCCGGTCCAGCATCTGCATCAGGATATCCATTTACATACACTGTTTTTGTAGCAACATTGCTACTACATCCAAAATTATTTACAATATAATGGCTAACTTGGTAGGTGCCCGTATCCGCATATGTATACGAGAAGCTGCTGAGCGTTCGTACAGAACCATCCCCCATAGCCCAATGATATTGAGAAATTGAACCATCAGCTCCATTGCTAGTGCTTGTAAATAAAAATGGACTTCCAATACAGACATCGATAAAGTCGGTAGTGAAAGAAGCCTGAGGTTGCGGATGAATTGTATTTAACACAATGGTTGTATCATGAATACAGCCTTGCGCAGTAGTTACTTCCAAATTAACGTTATAAGGCCCTAGATTAATATACACGTGAGCCGGATCGGTTAAGGTAGAATTATTTACTGTTCCACTTGCCGGATCACCAAAATCCCAGAAATAAGTAAGAGTTGAAGCAGTACCGTTAGGAACTGAAGACTGATTGGTAAATTGGACATTTGCATTGGGCAAACAGCTAATTGCAGGGAATGAAAAATTGGGTCTAGCTAATGGATTAACAGTTACAGCAACAATTTTATCTGCGCTCACACAACCATGGTTAGTAACCACATTTAATTTTACATTAAAGTTCCCGTAGCTGTTGAACGTATGTGTAAAGGGCAAAGGATTTGTATTAACCTGCACAGGAGTTCCATCAGCAAAATTCCAACGCCATTCTGATATTGTTCCTTCAGTTGATGTTGAGCTATTTGTGAAGGTCACGGGCTGCTTTTCACAAACAGGACTTGTACTAACACTAAAATCAGCCAGTGCTCTTTCCCATACTTTAATTGTCTGTGTAGTGCTGTCTTTACAACTTCCAGTAGTAGAAGTGTAGAGATATTTTATTGTATGTACCCCTGCCCCGGCAATGGATGGCGTAAATAAGCCGCTACTTGAAACACCGGGTCCAAAGTAGGTGAAAGTACCAGGCACACTACCTGTCTCTGTGGCTTGCGTAATTTGATAAGGCGTAGCATCAAAACAGATGTTTGGCAATGCAGTAAACTGGACAGCAGGCGCCGCATTCACCGTAATTGTTGTCAGCTTCTCGTTCATACACACACCTCCGGAATAAGCTCTGTATCTAATTTGATAACTCCTTGTTAAGGGGCTTTGAAAATTGGGATAGCGATGGCTGTATATCCTACCAGAAACTGGATTATTGTCGACATACACTGCAGTAGGACTTCCTATATTATCCCACCATATTTCAACTTTGGTAATTACACCAGGGAAAACAGTGGAAGCATCCGTTATTCTTACAGAGTCATTGGCGCATAATAAAGTAGGTTGATTCACACTAAAATTTGCAATAGGATAACTACCATTAACTACAAGTTGTTGCACTATAGTGTCTTTACAACCCTGATTAGATGTAACAATTAAAGAAACCTGGTAAGCACCTACTGCTGAATAACTATGTGTTGGATTTTGTAAGGTTGATATATTACCATTTGAAGGCAGTGTTGCATTTGCATCACCAAAATTCCAAGACCAAGCTGTTATGGTAGAGGGCGCAGCAACCCTACTTGTATCCGTAAACTGTGCATAGGTATCACTCAAGCAAACCTCTGGAATAATGTAACCTGCCTCAGGTTTAGGATGTACAACCAATGCGGGTAGCGTATTGACACTAACACAGCCATTAGATGTTGTTACGGTCAAACTAACGGTGTATGATCCAGAATTTGCAAAAAAATGGGTTGGATTTTGTAGGGTTGAAGTATTATTAGTACCGCTAGTTGGGTCATTAAAATTCCATTGCCACCCAGTGAGTGTACCTACGTTAGGTACAGACTGATCAGTGAAACTGATTACCCCCTCTTGGCATACAGGTGAACTAGTAGTGTATGCACTTGTAGGTAATGGCCACACCGTAACAACAGCCGTTCCACTCTGTGTCTGTGAGCAAAGTGTAGAACTTCCATCTTTAACACTTTGCAATGCATAAGTAAACGTTCCAGCCGTTGTAGTAGGCACTGAAACAGTAACACTATTTCCAGTAGTAGTCGTAATGCTCTGAGTAGCTCCCCCATTTATAGTATAAAAGAAAGTATATGGAGCCGTAGCACCAGCACCTGTAAATGTTATTTGTGGCTGAGCAGCATTAAGACAAACATTTGTTGAGCCAGCGATTGTAGCAGTTGGTAATGGGTTTACTGTAATGACTGCAGTACCTGTGATATTTTGAGTACAGGTTGACCCATTCACATCTGAAACAGTTTGCAAAGCATAGGTAAAAGTGCCAGCAGTATTGGTAGGCGCATTTAAGGTAACACTGTTACCTGTTGCTGTAGTTATAGTTTGTGTTGGGCCACCATTTATGGAATATGTAAAAGTATAAGGTGCATTCCCATCTGCACCAGTAAAAGTGAGTGTAGGTTGAGTAGCATTTACACAAACAGTAGTAGCTCCATCAATAGTTGCAGAAGGAGTCGGGAATATTGTAATAGTCGCAGTACCGGTTTGATTTTGTGCACAAGCTGTAGAACTGCCATCTGTTACACTGATTAATTCATACACAAATACACCAACAGCGGTTGTGGGTGCTTGCACGGATACGCTATTCCCTGAGGAAGTTGTAACAGTTTGTGTTGCACCTCCATTGATTTTATAAGCAAATGTGTAGGGAGCAACTCCTGCAGAACCCGTAAAGGTTATCGGTGGTGGCGTTGAGTTTAAGCAAACTGTGTCTGTTCCTGCAATGGTTGCAGTTGGTAATGGGTTTACTGTTACGGTAGCAGCACCTGTTGGTGTACCGCTACATACAGTATTGTTTACGTCTACAACACCGGTGAGATTAAAAACAAAAGTGCCAGTAGCTCCAGTAGGAACGTCTACTGTTGCAACACTAGAGGGAGCCACAGAAGATACAGTTTGGGTGGCACCTCCATTTATATTGTAACTAAAGGTGTAGGGAGGCGTGCCTGCAGATCCTGTAAAGGTAATTTGAGGTGATGGAGCATCCTTACATACATCAACTGTACCAGTAATGGTAGCGGTTGGATTTGTATTAATCGTTACAACAGCTGAAGCGGGCTGATTTTGTGTACATACCCCACTACTAGACTCAGATACACTAATTAAATTATAACTAAATACGCCTAATACATTCGTTGGTGCTTGGAGAGTAACAGTGTTGGAGCTAGCAGTAGTACTAATGGTTTGGGTAGCGCCACCATTAATGTTATAGGAAAAAGTATAAGGAGGTGTTGCGCCTGCACCTGTAAATGTGATAGTTGGTTGTGGAGCATTTATACAGGTAGTGACTGTACCACTAATCGTAGCACTGGGCAATGGATTAATTGTTACATTCTGTGTAATTGTATCAGAGCGACAACCTATATCTGTTATGAGCGAATAGGTAACGGGATAAGTACCTGATGTGGGAAAAGTGTATGTAGGATTAATCTGCGTTGAGCTACCAAGCGTTCCAAAAGTCCAATTGACCGAAATAATAGGTCTATTACCAGTATTAGAAGCATCTGTGAATTGAGTCGCGTTGTTAGCGCAAATTCCAGTAAAAGTAAAACCTGCACTAGGTCTATTTAATACCTCTAAATCAAAATTAATTTCTTGCTCTCCCCCACAGCCATCAGCCGTTGGATTTGTTGCCAATACTTTGATAGGGTAAATTCCATTTGCAGTAATAGTATACTGAGTAGGGAGACGGTATATATATAACGTTCTTCCATTGACTACAGTAGTTGCAGTAGGTGTTGGGTTAGTCAAACTAACATCAGCAATACCCATCCCGTTTAATGCCGTTCCAAAGACCCAACTGATAGTAGTGGGTTGATAAGGAAACGTCATTGAAAAATAAAAGGGGGTACCCACACATGTTGCAGGAAAATTAACAGTAGAGTTTGGAGTTTCTAAAGAAATATACTGGTAAAGATCTTTAACGTTGGCGCCCGCTGAATAACCGTATGATTCAGCATTTGCATATCCATAAGCCATTGCATTAAAACCAGAATCAGATTTAAGTGTGTGATAACCCTGTGTTACATTGGCTAGGTAAGCATAAGAGTATGCGGGATTTTGCGGATGCACAACCCATGAAGAAGCAGGAATTGTATTATTATCTAATCGGAAAGAAGAAATTCCGGTTCCGCCATTGGGAATAATTACATGTATGTGGTGCTGCGGTGGTGTTGCAACAAGGTTTGAACTCACCAAGGTTACTTTAGAGATTGTTTGTTCCAAAGGATTTAAAACAATCATGTCTGGATCATAAGGGTTGACGTTCCCATCGCATCCAGCCGTAGTAAAAAATTGTGCCACAGAGATTGGCTGGTCTGCAGTAATTCGATTAGGAGTATTCCCTGAAAAGTCATAGTAGCGACTATTCACAAAGCTAGTAGGATTAACCAGCGTACCATTCACATAAACGTTTGTGGCAGGGTCTTTCTTAATGATGCGATAGTAGTTTAATGGACGGTTATAGCTTGGAACAGTTAAATAATTTCTTCCCCATGAAGCAGCAGGATAAAGTTGTTGGTATAAATTATCAGAGCTATTACTATTACTGCAGTTAGCTCCAATTTTCATTTTACCGGCACCAGAAAAAACAGCAATTCTTTTACAGGCAGTTGAGCCTGTTGCAACAGATCTAATTTTTGTACCTGTCAAGTCAGTTCCATAATACAATCCACCAGAAGCAGTATTATTATGTGTCCCTAATAGCTGATAAATTTGTCCCTTATTTAATAAAACTGTGTTAGTGCTACCCGCTGCCCAACCATTTGTAGTAGGACCAGAGGGAGTAATTTCAACTGTGGTATTGTCTTCAACCGCAATAATATCAATATACGAGTTTGCATTTGTAGAATTTGAAACCTGTGTGTAACTCATGGAATAATACTCGTTACCAAGTACGTTTGTTGGGAGACATACCGTTGCACCGCTGACAGCACTCTGAGTAATATAGGAATACACAACAATATTCTTATCAGCAGTAACATATACTGTTTTATTAGAAATTACACCAGTTGTATTTAAATAATAAGTATTAGGAACAACATATTGAATCACTTGTCCAGCATTAATTGTACCGGATTGTAAAGTGACGCCTCCGTAAATTTTTATTGTGTAGTTTGTAGTGACATCTGAGGTTAAATAAAGGGTCATTGATAAACCAGAACCACCATTCCCTACGTGGTAGGAATAAGGTATCCAGAATTCCTTTCCTTTATTAGAAAAGTCTTGCGAATGAGATTGTAAAAAAAAGAAAACGGGTAAAAAAGTTAGTGGAAAAATCTTGTAAAGAAACTGGCGCATATGTAGGGCTGGTATCAGGGTTGACTAAGTTAATAATACCTGAGGAAGCTTTTCATTTTTTTCAACCTTTTTCAATGAAAAAACAAACTACAAGAATTTGAGTAATAACGTTTTGTATTAAAAAACCTTGCATTTGAGTCCCAAAAAAAGAATTAGTTTAATTGCCGTTTGGGTAAAATGTACTGAAGTAAATATTAAGTAATACAGTATATAATGTTGAATACTAATATATTAATAAGGGTGTCCCCCTCCGTCTACTTTCTTTTTACAACTAATGGGCAGCCGCTTATAGGCATCAGGGTTTGCTAGCACGTCATCTGCATCATACCCGCAATTGGATACAGCAGTTTTAATCTGCTCGATATCCATTCTGTCCGTGATGTACTTTACCTTGGCCTCCCCTTTACGATAGTTAACCAAAAATTCTGCAACGCCGTCTAATCTTTTTAATTGATACTCTAACCGATTTTTACAGTTTAAGCAAAGAGCTTGAGGAATCTTTATGGTAGTGGTTACAACGGGTTTTACTTGACCGTTGG
>Ga0214923_10007966_pt1 | contig 11411 bp, 10 predicted proteins | sample LL1510_MetaG_FD_177993 | JGI IMG/M metagenome (GOLD analysis project Ga0214923, IMG submission 177993) | Freshwater microbial communities from Lake Lanier, Atlanta, Georgia, United States - LL-1510 | ecosystem: Environmental > Aquatic > Freshwater > Lake | place: USA: Georgia | collected... | reverse complement strand
AGTTTGGAAAGGTCTTTGCCTCGTTTCTTGGCTCTCTTGACGTCCTTCCGAAAGGCTGTCGTGCTGCTAACCGATCTCACAGACCAAGATCACGATAGAGGTCCTTCTTGGAGGCATAGTGCTTCACACCTTTGCCCTTTCGGCTATCCCGAAGAACTTTAGCCGTTTCCGCATTAGGGAGCTCGACATGGAAGGGAAGACCCCGGCGAAGTTGGATTTGGTGAAAAAGAAGCTGAATCGCATCGGACGCGGTCATTCCCAAAGAGGAAAGAATTCGCTCAGCCTGGGTTTTGACAGTGGGAGTGATCCGAGCCCGAATAGTGGTGGTTTTTAGCATGGGCACAGTGTGGCACAATTGTAGCTACAAGCAAGAAGAAGTTGTTTTGCCATACGTATATTTTGGCTGCCTCTGAGATAACGGCCACTGAAGAGTCCCAGAAGTTTCCCCATCGTTCTGAACGATTTAGCGCCCCACATCGCAATCATTGCGGAAGGGGTGAGTATGAAGGAGTTAGCGTTACACTGTGAAAGGAGGGTACTCTGTGGAGATGAAGGAGTTAGCGACCCTATGGCGATAGGGGTAGTCGGGTAGTAAACCCGACTTTTCTGAGGGGTTTAGAAGGGCTGTAAAGTGTTTAGAGCGATACGGATAAAGCGTAGTGGGAGAGAAAGGCGCAGAATCGAAAACGCTATGAAAAAGCAATCAACCTTTATGAGGCTCAAGATGTATCACAACATCAATAATCTCAGGCTTCATAAGTCGTAGGCGATCCTTCACTTGATGGCCGACTTCATGTCCTCTACGGACAGTCATATTCTCATCAACTTCGAGGTGTAGTTCGACAAATAAACCAATACCACTTTTCCTGATTCTGCATTTCTCTACGTTCGCAACGCCAGATACATTCATAGCTTCTGATCGAATCTCATCAGCAACAGCATCCGAAACCTTGCCATCCAGAAGGTCATGAAGGCTTTTGCGAAAAATCAAGGTGCCATTAATCAAAATGATTCCGCAAGCCGCCAAAGCAGCCCAATCATCCGCCATTACGTATTTTTCTCCTCCAATTAAGGCGATTGAAATTCCAATCGCTGCTGCCCCCGAAGTCATGGCATCAGAGAGATGATGCCATGCATCTCCTTCAAGAGCTCGACTATCAATGTCTTGTCCGATTGATTTAACCTTTTTGGATATAAGCCATTTTACGATCACTACTCCAATCAAAACCGGTAAGGTAAACCATTCTGGAGAGTGATGAGGAGTGATAATCTCATGGATAGCGCTCCACGCTATAATTGCTGCGGCAAACAATAGCATGAATCCGGAAAACATTCCTGCCAGAGATTCGTATTTTCCATGCCCGTAGGGGTGGTTGTGATCTATTGGCCTGAGTGACAAATAAAAACCACCCCAAGTAATCAAAGAGGTAAAAACATCTCCTGCAGATTCGATGCCATCAGCAATGAGGGCGTATGAATTACCAGCGATACCAACTGAAATCTTGACGACCATTAAGACGATATTTGCGATGAGGGTTAGCATCGCGATGCCGATTGACCTTACAGGATCGAGTGCGGAGCTGATGGAAAATATTGGCTATTTCGACGACGTTTGACAATAAAACTGATCTCTAAAACCCTGAGCTAATCTCCGACTAAAACTGGTAAACGAAAAGCTTTCCGAGTGACGAAATACCTTTGAGGGTAAAAAAAAAGATCAGGACAGAGTTATCGTTGTTATGCCAAGTCTCCTCAAAGGAGCTAAGAGGTTAACCCGCGCCAACCGTGCCAGGCCATGTAGGAAGCTATGATCACAAGGATGGCACATGAAATATATGGTGCCCTTCGCATGATGTTGCCAAAGCCCCTGAACTTTCGTTCAGCGTGCTGAACACTCCAAGCAGCAAGAGCGCCCGTCGCAACCATTGTCAAAGCAAGTCCAAAGCTGAAAGCGGCGACAAGTGTGAACCCCATAGAGATGTGTTTTAACTGCAAACAGATTAGCAGGACACTGAAAGCAGCTGGACAGGGCATTAAACCACCTGTGATGCCGAAAAGTAAAATCTGAGGAGTCGTAACATCTCGTCCGGCAAACCTTTGGGCTATTTCGATGGCGTGTGCTCTCTCGTGAGCGTCCTGATATTCTGCATCGTCCCCGGCGATTCGAGGCAATGAGCCTTCTCTAAATTCTATCGTGACAGTATGGTCCTGTTTCTGGGTCGTAAAAGTCAGGAGAGCATCAAAAGTGTGAGGCTCGGGGACTATGGTTGTGGACTCGAAGATATCGCCTTTCTGTTTAAACGTAAAAATCTGGCGAGACCCATCGTCTCGAAATGTTTCAAGGGCGAAAGTTCCGGCAGATCGCCTCTCTCCAACAAAAGCTAACCGGAAAACTGGTGTGGAATTCTCCTCCCATATGGAAAGCTGTGCGGTTCCATCTCCCGCAGGGACAAGAACGCATTCATCGTGGTGATGATGTCCGTCCCCGTTTTCGTGGCTGTGTCCGTGGTGGTGGGTTTTGGCTTCAGCAATATCACGTCGTGCTCGCAGAAACATCCAGATCGCTAATCCTAGTATACAAATCGCTGAGCCAAGTTGGAGATATGGCTCAACAGTCTCAACGTTAAACCGATTGCCAAAACGAAGTGCCAAAACTGCAAGAGCCCAAATGATTAAGGAATGAGAAATTGCTGCAGATAGTCCCAAGAGGACTGCCTGCCAAACTGTTCCTCGAATCGCAACAATAAATGCAGCCATCATCGTCTTTGAATGACCCGGTTCGAGTCCGTGAAGACCGCCTAGCAGAATCGCGGAAGGAATGAAAAGCCAAGGGCTCAATGACCCACTTTGAATAGCTTGAACAATATCGGGCATAGAGGAGCTTCAAATAGTATCGCTCAGCACTCAGATATCAACGGGAACAAATCAGCTGGTATGCCATCTCAGTCCCCAACCAATCCGCTACCCAAATCACAGTTCTTCTGTGTCTCCGCAGAAAATGTGGATTCCAGAATGTTCTGACTGGAAGTAGTTCCGGAGAGTTGTTCAGTTCGAAGAAGATTGCGGAGTAGGGGAGCAAGCCTGAGGCTGTCCTGGACGAATCGGCGAAGCTGAACAACACGGCCGGGACACCTTACGCTGGCTTCGTCCGATGGGGGCTTTTGGAGAATCTCAAGATCGCCAAGGAACTAGGTCTTCTAACCCCCGAAAACATGGCCGAGTTGCGGCGGGGTAAGTCGGCAAGGATTACCAAAGGCGAGTATGCAGGACAGGAGGCCGAAGCCGACCATGTGATTCCACGGGCGGTTTGTCCCGAATTACGGAACCAAGTGATGAATCTAGAACTTCTCCCAGCCTCCCTGAACCGAGCCAAAAGCGATAAGATCACTAAAAGGGCAAAGACCTTTGCTCGGGAGCTTTATGATACAGGGCTACTCTCGGAAGAAGGATTAAGAGCGGTAGAGCTAAATTAGCAGATCCCTAGTCTGAGTAGAGGGGGTATTGGGAGACTGTTTGGATGGTGCCGTTAGTGTTTTAAAGAGAACTGAACAGGAACCTCAACAACGGAGGAGGTCGGTTTGCCATCGACCCTCTTGGGGAAAAACCGCCATTGACGCACGGCGACTGTCGCTGCTTGGTCGAGTAGGTCGTATCCTGATCCTTGTATCAGATTGATAGACTCGACCGTTCCATTGGATGAGATTTGCGCCCGAAGAAGAACGTGTCCGCTCCAGCCCATTTTTCGGGCATGTTCCGGGTAAAGCGGGGCGGAGTTGTGTGATGGGTTAGGGCGAGCGAGGACAGTCGAACTGGCATAGGACGGTGGGAGTTGTGAGGGGGAGGGAGTGGGAAGTAGGCGGGGTGAAGGGTCGAGTGTGGGTAGGGTGGGGGCATGGGATGATGAAGGGGGTGCGGTGTCGACCGTATCGGAGGTGGGAAGGTGGGTAGCTAGAACAGGCTCCTGAACTGTTTCAGTTTGGCCTGCGGAGGTTTCGATCATTGTAATTTCGACCGAGAAATCGGAAGGTTTAACTGCGAAATCTTGGGTTGTGGCGATGGAGGGCCGCGAGAAAAAGAGGGTCGCATGCAGGGCCATCGAGGCAGTGAACCCGAGAAGGAGAAAAAGTTTATCGCTGGGGGCGGGATAAAAGAGAGTCATGAGCTATTTTTTGGGATCGTGGACGAGGTTAAATTGGACGATGCCAATCTGCCGGGCTCGATCCATCAAATCGACAAAAAGGCCGTAGTTCATGCTTTGATCTCCGCGAAAATGGATCTTTCGAACCGGTTGACCTTGGGATAGGGCCTGGAGTTTCTGATCGAACTGGGAGAGAGAAACGGGAGAGCCCTGAAGAGTGATCGACCCTTTGGCATCGACCGAAACGAGGATGACTTCGGGGGATGTGTCCGATTGCCCGTGTGCGGTGGGAAGCTTGACTTGGAGGGACGGTAGCGTGAAGGAAGAGGTGAGCATAAAAAAGATTAGCAGGAGAAATACCACATCGATCAGGGGGGCCATATCGATCGAGGTGGTGAGACGTTTGGGTCGAGCAAACATGGGGTTACTGGACGGTGGAAAACTCTTCCTCTTGGGCGCGTTGGCGGGGCATGGTACTGACAGTGGAGGGGGAGGATGGACTCAAAAGATCATCTAGGGACGTGACAGCCATTTCCATTCGGCGTGCGATTTTATCCGCATGACCTTCAAATGCGTGGTACAGAGCCATGCAGGGGATGGCAATCACCAAGCCAAAGACTGTTGTGAGAAGGGCCTCCCAGATTCCCCCCGCCAAGTCGGAGGGTTTTACCGTCCCTTGAATCGATTCAATCTTTGAAAAAGCCACTACCATGCCCTGCACGGTGCCGAGGAGTCCTACCAGTGGGGATAGGTGGGCGAGAGCGGCGAGAATTCGAAGGTTTTTTTCGACCCCCTCCAACGCAAGTGATCCAGTCCGACGTATATTGTCTTGGCGGACTTTGGTGGGGCGGTTCAGTTCCTCGAGATACGTTTGAACAACCCTTGCGACGGGATGACGACAGGTAACGGCTAGGGAAAGGGCGGCGGCGGAACCGGAGGTGCGTATGGTCTGTAGTAGGGATCGGATCCATCGATCTGGAGAGTATCCATAGTAGGTGTAGGTCAGGGTCCGCTCGATAGTTACCGCTAATGCGATGAAGGAGAACGCAAGGAGAACCCACATCAGGGCTCCCCCTCGAACCATAAAATCCATGAACGACATGCCGCCTAACATGAAAAAAAAATACGGCATGGCAGTTCCAGCGTCACGAAAAAAATTGAGACACAGTCTCAATTAATATGTTGATCATGAGATTGCGTCTCAGTATCTTTACACGCTCATGGGTTTGGTTTTTATAAAATATCTGTTGTTGTGCCTTGTCTTGCTCAGTTTTGGGCCCCGTTTGGAAGCGCAAACCCTCGTTTTAACCAACACGGTTGAGGAGGGGACGTTGGGCAAGGGGGCAGGTGATGAGGTTGTGCGCTTACAGCAGGTGGAAGTTGAGGCGGACTATGACGTACAGACTCGTTTACCCTTTCTGCCCGATGTGGAGGGCACCCGGATCAATGCGGGAAAGCGAACTTCAAACATCGATGCGCATTATCTCCCTGAAGTGAAGGACGACAATTGGCGGCAAATCACCGCCACGACTCCGGGTCTAGTGGTGCCGGAGGAAAACACGCCGTTAACCAGCATGGCGTACCGCGGATATGACCCGCACCGATTGCAGAGTTTTCAGGTTTTGGAGGACGGGATTCCGATTCAGGCCGACATGATCGGATACCCCGAAGCCTATTATCTTCCCCCTACCTACCCCATGGAGACGATGGAGTTTGTTCGTGGGGGGGCGGCCTTGATGTACGGACCCCAGCCGGCCGGAGCGATCAACTTTGTGATGAAGAAACCCCCCTTGGGTAAACCATTCACCGCCGAGTCGATTACCATGGGGGGAAGTTACGATTACATCTCCAGTTTCAATGCAGTGGGGGGAACCGTGGACAATGTAGGCTATTATGGGTGGTTTAATCACCGACAGTCGCAGGGGTTTCGCGAGGCCAACAGCCAGTACGCACTCAACAACGGAAACATCACCATGGCCCTCGATGCCGACACCAAACACCGGTGGTATTTTAAGCTAAACGGGTATGCAGAGTGCAACGGGGAACCCGGAGGACTGCGTCTAAACAATGATACGGTGAAAACCCCGGTTAACTACAACATCGATCGATCCGCCTCCTCCCGCTTTCACGACGAGTTTCAGTTAAACCGGTATGCGGCTTCCGTGATCCACGAATCGGAATTCTCGGACGACCTTTTCTTCTCCTACCGCGCCTGGTTTGACTACTACCGCAGATGGAGCCGGCGCCAAGAAGGGGGGGGGTTTGGGACCTTGCCCACACTTCAAACCACCCAACTGGAGACCCAACAATTTTATACGTGGGGCATGGAACCGCGCTGGCGCTGGGACTGGAATTTGGGGGGCGAGACTCAAACTCTTACGGCAGGCTTGATGCTCTACAATACAACCTCTCCAAGAACGGATCAGAGGGGCGCGACCCCTGCCTCTAACACGGGTCAGATCCGAAATCAGAGCGATCGATCCGTCTGGTATGCGCCCTTCTTTGTGGAAAATAAGTTCACAGTGGGGGATCTGTCGGTGGTGCCCGGGTTTCGCATGGAAAACATCTGGCAATCGGTGAATGAAAAGATCAACCAGTCCAAATTCGCGGCGGGACAACCGATTGGCAGGCAAACCCAGAACAACTTCGTGCCTCTAATCGGGCTGGGGTTGGAATACAAACTCCCTCAAGAAACGGCGGCTTATGCCAATGTCTCCGAGGCCTATCGTCCTCCCACGTTCGCTCAGGCGGTCCCCACCGGTCCAAACATCAGGGTTGCGGGAAACCTGCAAGAGGGAACGGTTTGGAACTATGAGGCGGGGATGCGCGGAACTCCGACCGCATGGCTGAGTTTCGACACGAGCGGGTTTTGCGTCGACTACTCCAATCAAATTGGGGAGACATCACAAGGAGGTGTGAACACGGTGGCCAACTCGGGCCGTTCCCGTGTTTATGGTTGGGACTTTTTTCTTCAAGTCGATCTGGTGGGTGTGGCTGACGGGGTCGTGCACGGCAATATGGGTTGGGACATGGCGAATCCGGGAGGTGGAATCGCGGGATGGTCCAAGGAATATGGAGCCTTCTATTTTTACACCGCCCTGACCCTGCAAAATGGAAACTTTATCAATGGACCCAACGAGGGGAAGACCCCGCAGTACCTTTCCAATTATGTCTACAAGACCGGGCTGGTTTATGACTGGCAGGGGAAAGTCAAGGCCTCCCTCCTCGGGTCGTATGTGGGACACAGCTACGCGAGCGACAACAATCTCACGGGAAATGATTCCCGCTTCATTCCGGCCTACAACGTTTGGGATTTCACCTGGGAAGCGAAGCTGTGGAATGAGTACGTCAGTTTGGTGGGGGGGGTGAACAATCTTTTTAACAAGCAGTATTATGCCCGCATTCGCGGAGACGGAATAGATCCGGCCATGCCCCGCAACTGGTATGCGGGACTGAAAATCGCATTCTAGGTCTGGGTGGCGGTGTTCCGATGGGGGCAGACGCCTTTTTCCCGTAAAGAATCGCAGGAGGCCTCAATCTGGAGGCTGACCCTTTGGGGGGTGAATCCATGATCCTTGGTCACGATAGATTCCCGCACATCGAGACAGTGGTCGTGAAACTCGATCACCTTGCGGCAATCCACGCACAGAAAGTGGCCGTGTCGGGGGGCATCGGCGAAATTGGGGTCATAATGCGGCGGTTGTTGGCCCAAGCCGACCTGACGGATGAGTCCGCCGCGGACGAGAAAGGCGAGGGTACGATAAACCGTCGCCCGCGAAACTTTGGGGTTCCGCTGTCGGGAGCGGGCCAGCAGGGCTTCGGCGGTAAAGTGGTCCTTGCTGCCAAAAGCAACCTCCGTGATCGCCCTCCTCTGGCAAGTCATACGTAATCCCTGGGAACGCATGCTCTCAAAAGCCCTTTCCACGGCCGTAACTTTCCTGGCGGTGACAATTTCCTTCAACCTTCAAGCCTCTGGAAGATCCATGTTTGTTATTGTCCGAAGACCTTGATTGATGGTCTGGCACTTTTTCGGCAAACAAATTTAAAGACTCGCTTAAACACAAATATTTTTATACCAAATAAGTAGAGGTTTGCCAGCCTTACTAGTATAGTTAAAATGCTGAATTCTATGGTAAGAATTGGCACACCAAACTTGGCCGTGCCAGCCCTAGTGCTTCTTCTTGATAATCAAAACGTGATCTAATACCTCCTAAAACTTTGAACCTTTGCCGTTTTGCTTTTGCTGTTGGTTTATAAAAGTTGGCAATTTAGCGGCGTTGTCAGTCGTAATTTCAGTCCCCAACCAATCCGCTACGCACACCTCAGATCTTCTGTACCTCCACAGAGAATGTGGATTCCAGAATGTTTTAACTGGAAGTGATTACGGAGGGTTGTTCAGCGAGAAGAGGATTGCGGTAAAGGGGAGATAAATCGATCAGCCAGAACATCAGCCTAGTAGCGCACTTCCTTGGGGTGGAAGGGGTCCCGGGTTCAAATCCCGGCGGCCCGATGTGAATTTCGGTTAGCGAACCGGTTCCATCGGACAAAGTTCTCGAATGAAGTGGATTACACCGGAAATGAAGTCAGCTACGAATCAGCGATTGGTTTCGGGATTTTGTTTCAAATTAAAGCCAAAACACGGGATGGGCCGCCGGAACTCCCCGCAATCATGGGGCCTGCGGCAATTAAAGTGGCGCCGGTGGGGGGAAGGGAGTTAAGTCTTGCAACGCATTCCATTCCCCAATGGCCAGCGGCAAGCCAACGGCAATGGACGGGAAAATCGGTTGTAGGTCCGTAGTCCAGACTGAGCGTGTCTACGCAAATGCCTTTGATCTGTCTTTGCTTAAGCAGGAAGTCCGGCGTCTCCTCATGAAAGCCGGGAAAGTGCATCACACCCTTGCTATCGGCATTGCGGAACTTGTCCGAGCTCACGTACTGCTCCCAGCCAGTGAACATGGCCACAATTCCACCGATGGGCAGGGGGCCATATTTCTTTTCCCACATGCGAATATCCTCGGGGGTGAGACGTGCATCCGGATCAGACTTGGCTTAATCGCGGATATCGATGACGGCGAGCGGCCCGTAGAGATTGGCTATGTCCAGCTGGTCGGCGGAAAGTTTTCCGCCGAAATGGAGGGGGGCGTCCATGTGGGTGCCGGTGTGTTCGGCCAAAGTCCATGTGTAGGCATGGTAGCCCTTCGGACGTGGCCCCATGTTTTTGTCGGCGATGCTGAACTGCGGTTGACCGGTGAAAGTCGGGAAATCGGTTGAGAGGCGATGGGTCAGGTCGATGATTTTGGAAAAAGATATGGGTTTAGGTTCTTCGGCCCGGACTAAAGTCGGTAGGCAAGCACCCGCGGTGATGGCTGCGGCTGAAGCCAAAAAGGATCGACGGCTAAAGTGACGGGCAACGGCTTCTTGGCAGAATGGGGCGCACATCTTGAGGTTATTCTCTAAAGCAAAATCGCTGGAAACCCAAAAAACTTTTCATTCTGCTGTTCATGTTTAGAGCAAATCCCGGCAGCCCGATGAAGAAAACGAAATGTTCGTTGCGGAGAGATTTCAGCTGATTTATGCGCGCCTTTAAAATGTGGAATCGAACTCGCGGTTCGATTCATTTTGGGTCGAGTTTGTTGTAAAAAAGTGTTGTAAGAGGGCCAAAAACCCATGTCTTTCCAGATGCAAATCCCTGAGCGGCAGTGGGTAGGAAGTAAAGGTGGCTAGGGCCGGAATTGAACCGGCGACACGCGGATTTTCAGTCCGCTGCTCTACCAACTGAGCTACCTAGCCATCCAAACAGTTCAATAGCTTAAAACAGCCGCATGTTTCTGGAAAGCGCGGTTTGCAGAGAGAATCTTCAGCCTTTAAGGTTGATCAATGAACCAAGAAACCACGGTGCGTCCCGAACTTTACGTGAAGCTTTGTATGGCACTGGTGGCGTTAAGCCTGGTCACCATTGCCATCTGCCAAGTGATTCAGGTTACCCGTCCGCCTCAACAGCCGATGATGCGGCGACCGGTGGTCCCGATGGAAAACCGGATGATGCAGCAGGGGATGCCGCCGTTCCCGCCGGGGATGATGCCTTCCGGGGGTCCGCAGGGTCCCGGAGCTCCGGAAGGAGCCGCGCAGCGGCCCCCGCTGTCTCCGGGTCAAGGGCCGGGGCAACCTCCCGAAAAATCTCCCAAGAAATAACCCCCAGCGTTGCCCCTGAAGGAAGGGGTCGCTAGAACTTTCCGATGGCTGGGAAATTCAAAGTGTTTGTCACGGACGGGGTGTCCCCCAGCGGGGTCGACGTGCTTAAGGCCTGCCCGCAGATCGAGGTGATTGAAAGTCCCACCCTCAAGGAGAAGGAACTTTGCGAAAAGTTGAAGGGATGTGACGCCCTTGTGGTCCGTAGCCAGACCCAGGTGAGCAAATCGATCCTGCAGGCCTGCCCGACCGTCCGGGCCGTGGGCCGGGCCGGAGTGGGGGTCGACAACGTGGACGTGGACGCCGCCACCGAGCGGGGAGTGATCGTGATGAACACCCCGGCCGGCAACACCGTCAGCACGGCCGAGCAGGCCTTCACCCTTTTGCTGGGGTTGGCCCGTCACCTGCCGCAGGCGCACGCTTCGATGGCGGCGGGGCAGTGGGACCGAAAAAGTTTTCAGGGCACCGAGCTCAATGGAAAAACCTTGGGCATCCTCGGCATGGGCCGGATCGGCGGTGAGGTGGCCCGCCGGGCGATCGCCTTCGGGATGAGGGTGATGGCGTATGACCCTTATCTTTCTTTGGCCAAAGCACGGAGTCTGCAGGTGGAGCTGATCGACCGGATCGAGGATCTACTTCCCCACTGCGACTTCCTCACCATGCATCTGCCGATGACCGATGAGACCAAGGGGATTCTGAATGAGGAGCGGATCAAGCTGTGTCGCAAAGGCGTGAAGATTGTGAATTGCGCCCGAGGTGGGTTGGTGGCGGAGGCAGTCCTGCTCAAGGCGATCGAAGCGGGGCAGATCGGCGGGGCGGCACTGGACGTTTTTGAGGAGGAGCCACTGGCGTCCGATCACCCCCTCCGTAAGTCCAAGAAAATCATTCTGACCCCGCATCTGGGTGCTTCGACGGCCGAGGCGCAAGAAAGCGTGGGGATCGAGATTGCCGAAGCGATCCGGGATTATCTGACCGAGGGAGCCGTGCGGAACGCGGTCAATATTCCCAGCGTAGATGCGCGGACCATGGCCAAGCTGCGGCCGCAGATTGATTTCGGCTTCCGGCTGGGCCGCCTGCTTTCGCA
>Ga0214923_10007965_pt1 | contig 11413 bp, 10 predicted proteins | sample LL1510_MetaG_FD_177993 | JGI IMG/M metagenome (GOLD analysis project Ga0214923, IMG submission 177993) | Freshwater microbial communities from Lake Lanier, Atlanta, Georgia, United States - LL-1510 | ecosystem: Environmental > Aquatic > Freshwater > Lake | place: USA: Georgia | collected... | reverse complement strand
TACTAAACAGACTTTTATCATCGCTAATTAATTTTTCTAATTCAGCTTGTAGTAAATCAATAAAGTTACTTCCCGAATTAATTGACAAGACTAGTTGGTCTATATTATCATCTACTTTAGCTTTATAAAATGATTTATTATCTTCAAAATAATTATTAAAGTTACTAGATTCTAAATTTTCAATAATAAAATACTTTTCAATATAACTTTTGAATTCATCAACTAACTTTAATAAAGATACAAAAGAATTATCGTGTAATATATTTAATTCTTTTTCGTCCAAATATTTTAATAACTTTTCTATTTTTAAAAACGATGTATATAGCTGATGCAATTCATAAGGATGTAGATTTTCCATATCAATTCTTCTATGTAATCTTTCAATATCAAAGATATCCTCAAGGAATTTTTCTAAAAAAGTCTCGTGATTACTTTTTAAAATAGTATGAATTGCTTCATATCTAGTTTCCAATTCCTTTGAATCAATTAATGGTTTGTTTAATGCATTAATTAAATATCTATTACCTAATGCTGATTTAGTATAATTAATTATATTAAACAATCCTTTCTCTCCAGATGCTTTAGTAAACACATCTAATTGTTCTAATGCTTTATTACCAAAGTATAAAAATTTATCACTAGTGAAACTAATAGGTGCTTTAATCTTATTTAATAAATTATTTTGGTGATGAGAACAATAATCCAATAATATCACTAGTGATAATCTACTTAAATTAGTAAATGATAAATTTAGATTTTCAAAGACACTAAGATTATTAATAAATGGAAATATTGATTCTAACAATCTTTGTTGATATTTAATCTTTTCTTGATTTTCTATTTTGAAATTATAAAGTATCTTTTCATCTAATTGTAAATACTGAACAATTTCATTTGGTTTCATATTTGCAATTGGTTCTTTAATTTTATTTATTAATAAGATTTCTCTAGGTTTAACTGTATCTAAAAATCGTAAGGTTTCATCCAAGGCTAATAATTCATCACTAGTAGTTGAATAAGTCTCAAATGTAAAACCATTACCAGTTGATAAATCATAAGAACATAATCCAATACATAACTGATCATTGGTTTTAGTTTTAGTCTTATCAATTACTATTGAAACCAAATTACAATTTTTGGAATTATTTTTTTCTAAATAAGTTGCAGGTGAATAAATACCGGTTATCTCCCGTTTGGGTTCCGGTGGTTCAGTTGTTTGGTCAATCAGAACAACTGTATAATTTAAATTAATTAATTTTTCAATAAAGTTATGAGTAACATGAATTGGGAATCCCATCATTCTAGGATTTGAATCAGACAATTCTTTATTACCATTTTTTTTAGTGCAAACTACATCTAACTTTTGAGCTAGAGTAACTAAATCTAATCCATTATCGTCATTACAATATGCTTCGTGAAAAGAACCAACTTGCATCAAAATAATGGTTTTATCAAGACCGTAAATACTTGCGTAACATTTATGAATTTTAAAATAATCTTTTACAAAAATTTCTTTATCGTACATTATTTATAAAGCACTTATAATCTTTACATATGTTAAGACTAAAACTATCCTTCTTATTGTTTTCAAACCATTTATTTAAAAAACTATTTGTTTTTTCTTCATTAATCTTTTCATCAGGAAATACAATTTTAAATATCTTTATTAAACTAGAATTATTTTTTTTAAGGGTATCAAAGAACAGACGATTATAAATATTAACTAGTCTAAACATAGTATTTTGGTTATCCATCTTCTTTAATTCTCTAATTAATTCATCGTAATTATCAATATTATAAATATTTAAAATATCTGAAATAGGCAAAGATAAATCAGGTATTTCCATATTTTTAGATACTGTTCTAGTTAATTTTTCATCTATATACTTATTATCAGTAGATAATTTATTATCGTTAATGAAGAATTGACTGGGATATATTTTATAATTATTATTATTTTGACCTATTTGTAATGTAAGTGGATGAATTGCTGTTTCATTTTTATTAAGAGGATTTCCTACTGGTTTAATTTTTCTTAATTCACTAAATTTGTTCATTAAAAACATATATAAAATAAATTTACTATATTATAAATATGAGTGATAGTGAATCTAACTATAGTTCGTCTGATGAATCTCAAGAAAATTTAGATTTAACTGGTAAAATTTTAAATAACTACAACGTAATTTATGAAATTGGTAAAGGTGCTGATGCAATTGTTTGGTTAGCTTTTAATGTTATTGATTCTAAATATTATGCAATTAAAGTAAATGAACCAAATGAATATAAAAAAGGTTCTCAAGAATTTAAATTTTTAAAGAAACTAGATCCTCGTCTATCTTTTTTTAATCATTTAAAAGAGAGTTTTGTAGAACAAGTTGGTAATAAAAAATATGCATGTGGTGTATTTGAATTACACACAGGGAATTTAGATGCAATTGTTAGAAAAGGTGAATTTCAAAATGGGTTACCTATTGATAAAGTTAAAAAAATAATGTTTCAATTATTATTAGCACTCAAATACTTACACACCAAGATGAGGGTTTATCATGCAGATATTAAAACCGATAATATATTATTAAAAGGTTGTAATAATATGGATAAAGAAATAATAAGACAATATTCTGAAGCAGTATCTTATAAAGATATGAGCAATAGAAAGCAAACACATCAAGAAATTTGTGCGACCTTAAAGTTTCCAGCAAAAGAAATAAAATATTGTGTTGGTGCAGAGTGCATTGATAATTGTGTAATTACATTATCAGATTTTGGTGCTTGGTGTGGTGTAGATGAACATTATGATACTGATTTTGGAACTAGATACTATAGAGCACCTGAAGTTATATTAGTAGGTCAAAGTAGTTTCCCTGTTGATGTTTGGGCAGCAGGATGTGTCTTTTATGAATTACTAACTGGAAGAATATTATTTGACCCAGAAAGAGATGAGGGTATTAGCCGTGATGAATATCATTTATATTATATGAATTCTAAATTTGGAAACTTTAGTACCTCATTTTTAAAGAAAACAAAATATGGTAAGAAATATTTTACATCTGAAGGGAAATTAAAAAAATTTAATTCTTTAGATGAAACAACAATTGAATATTTACTTGATAAGTATGGGATAAAAGAATTCAGGGCAGAGATATTAGATTTGCTGAAAGGTATGTTAATAATAAATCCTAATTCTAGATTTACTGCTGAAAAATGCTTAAAGCATCCTTTCTTTGCTGAATTTATGAGTTAACAAAATAAAAATTATAAAATTTTTATTATGAATTGACACTACTATAGGTGAGTCCAGGGTCCTTCCTACTATTAATGCTGCTATAAGTGAGACCGGGGTCCTTCTTACTATTAATACTGCTATAAGTGAGACCGGGGTCCTTCTTACTATTAATACTGCTATAAGTGAGACCGGGGTCGTTTTTGTTAAGAAAAATACTGATTAAGCGTGAATTGATTGACATTAAATGTTTCTTATACAACTGTTAGAGACTCTAATTTTCAATTTTTTATGTTTTATATATAAGAGGCCTTTAGTTTAATTATAAATTAAGCCCATTCTTTTCGTCTTCTGAATCTTCATTATTAGCAGTAAGACTTCTAAATTTAATACCCTTAAAGCCTGTCTTGGTCTTATTAAAGGTGACGGGTATATGTTCTGGAAAGCTCCTATCAAAATCAGCCTTACTGGTGGCTTTCAATGAATCATCTGCCTGTTCACGAATCCAATCCCTATATCTCTCCCAACAAGTAGCCAAAGAGGTATATTTATTAACCTTATCATCAATTTCAATAATCTCATTGATAAATCTAAGCATACTGTTGCTTTCACTCTTATATTTATCAGTAAATGCTTGAACACAAGCAGGTTCTTTCAAAAATTTCTCTTTCTTATATTCAGTTACAAACAAATGAATTAAATAGCTCATAAAATAGGGAGCCCAATCATCAATTTCATATTCCAAACTAGGATTCAATTGAAATTCATTTTCCTTATTTGGGTCTGGATTGTCTACGAACACTGAACTAAATTCAATAACCTTCACACGACGCCAGATACCGCGGTCAGTTGCTTTAATAATTGGCAACTTATTACATTGTAGCCAAAATTTAGCTTGAATTTGCATTTCAAAAGGTTCACAATACAAAGGTCTAACCATAAATCTATCATTACCAGTTAATTCCTTTACTACTCCAACATTCAAACTATCAGTATCATCAGTTTCTTGGAAAACACCAATTCTAACACCCTTCAATCTAGCTAATTCAGGAGATGCTTGACCGGCTTCACCTCTCTTTCTAGTAATAATAGTAATAGGACAGGCACAATAATACTCACCCATTGATTTTGCAACCAAACTCATCGTCAATGATTTACCATTGGAACCATTATTAACAGTACCACTACCAGTAATTGTTCTAAACTTTTGGTCTTTATTCTCACCAGAACAACTAGAGGCTAATGATAACAAGAAATACCTTCTCTTTTCAGGATCAGGCAAGACTTGATTAAAATAGTTATTAATCTTCTTGCTAAATTTTGCAATTTCAGGTTTATTTGAATCCCATTTAATATAATTTACCTTGGTGGACAATGAAACAAAATCATCTGCACGTCCATTGCGAAATTCTTCCTTATCCAATCATAAATACCATTGTCAAAAGCTATCAAATTCTTATTAATATCATCTAACTTTTTCAAAAACTCATTATCATAGAATAAGTTCTTTGCTTCCTCCATAATTTGCTTTTTAAAAGTAATATTTAATAATCTATCAATAATTTTTTGTGTCTTACTAGCTTTGTTTTGAAACTCTTCCTTATCGGAGCCATATACTTGTAAGGCTTTTTGGTTATAGTCTATAACTAATTTAGTAAAATCATTAATAAATTCAGTACAGATTATATTAATTAAACCAGTGCCTCCTTCACTAAGAGACCATTTATGATTCTTAAATTCATACCAAATATTTTTACTTAGAGAAACACATACAAATCTTTCAGAAAATTTATTATGCAATGCTTTTGCAATATAATAAGTATTAGTATCTAAGCTCTTCTTAATACATTCATCATAACTTTTTTTCATATATGCATTAAATTCATCAAGACTGTCTTCTCTAGCCCAATAGATTAATGAACCAATATTTTTACCGTGATCTTTCATACCTAACCATTTCTCTTCGCATTCTCCATCTTTATATTTATCAGACTTTTGAGAGAATTCAATCCATTCATTTAATAAACTTTTATCAATATTATGTAAAGCCCAACCAACACCCATCCAATCAAAGAAGTTATCCGCTCTTTCATCTTTTAACATTGTGACTAATACTTTAGCTTTTTCAATTTGCGCTTTCTTATCTTCAGTTAAATCTTCAGCTGGTTTAATAATAACTTTATTTTTTACAAAACCCAAATCTTCATATTCCTTTTGAATAGATTCTTCAGTATAACCAGTTGCAAAAGGTAAAGCATTTTCAGGTTTCCCGGTTTTTTGTCGCATTGAGAATATTTTAGTCTTTTCATGATTATCACCCAAACAATCAGAACCATAATCTTGAAATAAAACATCCAATACTTTAGTAAGAAGATATGCATTTCCTTCAGGTTTCTTACATCCATACATTAACCATGGAGCAGTGCTAATAATTGCTTTATCAAAAATTTCAGTAACCTTTTTATTAAATCCTTCAAAAGTCTTAGACTCATTTGCCTTATTCACAACAAAATTTCTAACCAAATGCCTTACTTTTGCAGAAGTACAGATTTGATGGAAACATCCGTGGAAACCATCTCTAACATTATTATCTTTAAAATTGACATCTTTCTTTTCCATAATACAAACTTTAAGTTGTTCATCGGAAACATCCAAATATCTCTTAATTCCTTCCCTATAATATTCAACTACTTCAATAATCATATCTTCATCGTAAAGTCTCTTATTATTATATTCACTCTTTTTCACATCCAAATCAATATCAAAAATAATAGGACCATATTCCTTAGGCATTTCTGCCATATGAATATCTATTCCAGCTTCTATACATTTTGAAATAATTTTATTTAATCTCGTCTTTAAATCTTTCTTAAAGCAGAACTTTCCTTTGTTTCCACCCATTGATACGTGGGTAATTTCCGTTTTTTGTCCAGGGGGTAATCTACCCTCGTCTAATATACTGTTATACTCGGACAGGTATTTTGTTATCTTGGAATTGTTTGTCATATTAATTAATATAAAATAAGATTTTTTTAAATATATTTTTCAATTTTTTTAATTTAATTCAGATAAGCATCGATATTATGATGTGATTCATCAGGATTTTTTAAATCCTAAATATTTATTGATTAAAAAATTTTACTTTAAAGGGGAAACAATATATAGTATTAATGAACAAATCCACATTAATGAGGATTATGAATGACCTAGTCGATTTCAATGAAAATAAACCAGATGGAATTTATCTCTACGTAGATAAAAAGAATATAAAAACTCAATTTGCCTTAATTATTGGACCCGACGAGACTCCTTATTTTGGTGGATTTTTCTTTTTTGAAATAATATATCCTGATGAATATCCAAAGAATTCTCCAAAAGTGAGACTTTTAACAATTGAAAAGGATGTGAGATTTAATCCAAATCTTTATGAAGATGGGAAAGTTTGTTTGTCCATCTTAGGAACTTGGGCAGGACCAGGTTGGACACCAGTAATGAACATTCGATTAGTTTTAGATTCAATCCGGTCATTAATGGGATCTTTTCCAGTTCAGAATGAACCTAGTTATGAAACAATAAAACCAGACAATATTATATCAATTGAATACAATCAATATTTAATTTATAATACTTATAAAGTTGCAATCATAGATGTTTTAAATAATAAGTTTGCATCAGTATCAGATTTTTTTAAGAATGAAATTGGAAATGAAATTATAAAGAATCATAAAAAATTATCAGACAATTTATTATCATATAATCATATTTACGGTAATGCTGAAATAGAAAAAAGAATATATTTTATGAAGAAAACAAAACTAGATTTTTCAATATTAGTTGAATTATTTTCTAAGATAAATATATAAAAATGTATGAAAAATTAATTGTAGAAACTATTGGAACATTTCTTTTAATATGCGTAATTTTACATTCTGCTAGTGATAATAGAATTGGTTATTTAGGAATTGCAGCTGCATTATTTGTAGTAATTAATTTAGGAGCATCTGTATCTGGTGCACATTATAATCCTGCTGTAACATTTGCAATGATATTAGAAAACAAGATTGCATTTAATTTAGGTCTTTTATATATTCTATCTCAAATAATCGGTGCTTATGGTGCGCTTAAATTTAATAGTATGGTGTTGGAGAGTGGAACGATGATGGTTTAGGTGGTGAGATTATAAAATTAGTTGAGGGTAGCTATTTGTTTTAAATTGACTAAAACAAGTGTAAAAAAATTGTCATATAAACATATAATCTCTATATATTTATATATTAATGTATTTTTGTCCAAAATGTTCATATTCTTTTGATATAGTAAAATCATCTCAAGACTCTTCCGGTGGTAAAGATTCTCGTACTGCACTAGCAAAGATGCAAGATGCCTTTAAAAAGTTTGATGAAGGTGTAGATTTATCTAAATTTGTAGCTACTTTTAGTCGTGAAGATACTAATAAAAACAAGAGATATCAAACTTTGGAAGACGCTGATAAAATTAAATTTAATCAAATCTTTGAGGAAGTATCAACTGTAGGTGCTGAATTCAAATGTTATAATTGTAATAATATTAAGCCTATAACAGAAACAATATTATTATATAATTTAAATATGGAGGAGAAAAGCAAAATGAGAACTTTGGAAGAAAATGAATTTATTTGCAGAGACCCCATTTTACCAAGAACTCATGATTATAATTGTAAAAACCCTAATTGTATTACCCACAAACAAACTATTAAGAAAGAATCTGTATTTTTTAAAGAAAAGGATAGTTTTAAGGTGAATTATATATGTTGTGTTTGTTATTATTCCTGGTAAAAAAATCTAAAAAAATTTTTTTTAGTCATTTATAATTCCTGGTGAAAAATCTTCAGATTTCTCTAGTCATTTATAATTCCTGGTGAAAATTTATAATTCTTTTTTTAATCATCTAACAATGACAATAAATGTTCTTTATTAAGTTCATCTAATGTCCATAGTTCATATTTTCCATTAGGCAATGGTCTTCTAATTTTGTAAGGTATCATATTAACTTTTAGTTCTTCTTGTGCTATTCTATCATAAGATAAATCTTGAAAGTTTTTTATTAGAGGTTTTGCTCCCATTGTTAATTGTTTAGTTCTTTCTCCTAAAATTCTAACCATTTCATATTTAGATAATCTGTTAGCAGAGATTCTTTCTTTTTTTTCAATATAAGTTACTGATGTATCCGGTTGAATCTCTAGTACTTCATCATCATCCTCAAAATATTCAGTTTCTTCTTCAATTTGTTTTGTAACTTTAACTTCTTCCTCTTCATCTGATTCTTCTTCTTCTGATTCATCTTCATCCAATGGTGGTTCATCATCGTAATCTTCAGTCTCTTCTATTGCTTCTTCTTCAACTTCTATTTCAGGAGTATATTCTTCTTCATCTTTTTTCTTAGATTTTTTAGGAGGCATTATTAAATGATTAGAAAGTAAACTTTTAATATATTTTTTGCAATATTTTTTATAGTTTAAGTATTTTTATTATATATAGTATTTTAATTTAAATGAATTACTTCATTTTGATAGAGGCGTTAATAACTGGTGTAATTACATTAATATTTGGGAAAATAATATTTAATTTAACGATTAATAAAAAAAATAAATATGTCGATAAACCTTTTGGTTTAGACATATCATTTTTTGCAACAGGATTTTTTCTTTATATCATAAGTGAACTTATATTTTCACAACACCTTTAAAATTATATCAGCTTAATAAAATTTTTTCTTTAAATACTATAAAATAATTTCTTTAAGTATTATTTTATAGGCTATTTTAATGGAGGATTGTAAGATTTGCTATTCAAATGAATCAAACAAAAAGCTTCCCTGTGGTCACGAACTTTGCTCTAGTTGTTGTGTACGTTTAAACTCTGCTATTTGTCCTTATTGTAGGCAAAATTTTATTTTTAATGCAGACGAGATTAAACAAAGATTTAAACTAGGTATTGTTAATGGTTACAAAAGGGAAATACCTCCGGTTTTACCTAGGGATTGGGTAACACCTGTGCCAAGGCAATTAGATGAATTTTCTAGAATAGTTAATGAACCTTTTACTGCTGCTAGAAGAGCTGGAGAAAGGAGAAGAAGAAGATTTTTAAGTTTAGATGAAGTATTAGAAAGAAGAAAACAATTAAAAGAAAGAAAGGCTAAACATTGGGAAAGGAAAAATTCTTTTCTCAATAAAAATTATTCGGGATTAATTCCCATTGATTCATAAATTTTTTTCATATCCTCTTCTATAGGAATTGAATCTCTATCAAGTTGTAACTTTTGAATGAAATCTTTAGTTACATCAATTGTATCATCGGCAACAGGTGGAGGTGGACCAAGAATATCATTTTTAAGTTGAGACATTAATGTATTTTTGTTATTTGAATTGGTACTTAGGTTAGTAGCAGTTGTACTTAGTTTATTTGAATTGGTACTTAGGTTAGTAGCAGTTGTACTTAGTTTAGTAGCAGTTGTATCTGTATTTGGTTCATTTACTTTCTCTTCCAAATGTTTTTCTAATGAGCGATAATAATTTATTACTGGATTATTATTTCCCTTGTACATTCCAAATGATTTAACCATTGTATGAATAATATTTCTATATTCTTCTGGATTTGATAAAACTTTAGCTGGATCGTGAAGTTCCATTGGGAGTTTGTGTTTTTTCAAAGCCAAGTATTCATTTAATAAATCCTTAGGAACAATACTCTTGTTTTTAATGTTATCATGACTAGTGCGGTCATTGGTCATTTTAAATATTTTTGATTTTAATAATTGCCTTTTTTCATCGCAAGGTAATACTCTGGGACCTTTTACTTTATTAACAATTTTTACTCTCATTTCAGTTTCATTTTCAGATACTAATTCATATGTCCAATCTTCTACAAAATAATCATTTTCTTGTAATTTTTCTGTATCTTTATTTCTTAAATCCTTCTTGAATCTATCTACTGCCTTTTTAGAAACAAAAAAACTCTTATCTCCTTCAATGTGAATTTGTTTGACTTGCGAGTCGGTCATTATATGTAATCATAAAATATTCTTTAAAATACTTTATAATTATTTAATTTTATTATTGTTGCACACATTCGGCTTGTTTTGGTCCTTGTTCCTCGTCTTCGTCATATGCTTGTCCAGAAGAAGAACTTTGTTGAGAGAAAGCATCTGAAGAATCTTCTAACATCATAGTTTTTACCAAATCCGTTTCTTTAATTAATTCTTTTTCATTAACAGATTCTTGTTTATCAATTAATATTAAGGCTTTGGTTAATGTTTCATTAGTAATATTTGGTAAAGTAAAAACAAATTTAATCAATAAATCTCCTTTTTGTTTTGTTCTCAAATCAGTCATACCTTCTCCTGAAATTTTTCTGACGGTACCATAATTTGTTTTTCCGGTGTGATGCAAATGCAATTTTCTTCCATCCAAATGAGTTAATAATTTATCAAAACCAAATAAAGCTTGAAATAATTTAAGTTCAATAGTTGTTATCAAGTCATTATTTCTTCTTTTAAAAACAGGGTCTTCCTCTTCATTTATAATTACAATTAAATCTGATTTTTGTCCATTAATATTATTACCCTTACCTTCCAATTGCATTTTAATACCATTACCAAAACCATTTTGCAAAGGAATTTGAACTGTTTTTTCTTTAGTATTAAAACTAGATCCATTGCAAGTAGTACATTTATTTGCTTCAGATATAATTTTTCCTTTACCATTACAAATGTTACAAGGTACCAAAGTTTGAGTTTGAATAGGACCTAATCTCATCATTTTCATTTTAATGCCTTTACCTCCACAATCATCACAATCATTTTTTTCACCATTGCTAGTACCTTCACCTTTACAGTGAGAACAACTAATTTTTTGATTAAAAGTAACATCGATAGTTGATTGATTATAAATTTGAGCTAATGTGACTTTAACAGTTTGAACTATATTTTCATTTTCATTTCCTCTTTGACCGGGGTGACCGGGAAACCCTCCTCCTCCAGGAAAACCACCAGGGAACCCTCCACCTCCACCACCACCAAAAGGAAACCCGCCACCAAACATTCCTCCGGGAAAACCAGGAGGAAAACCACCAGGAAAACCTCCGGGAAACCCACCACCACCACCACCATCACCACCTTTAGTTCCCTCCATTCCAAATTGGTCATACATTT
>Ga0214923_10007964_pt1 | contig 11413 bp, 15 predicted proteins | sample LL1510_MetaG_FD_177993 | JGI IMG/M metagenome (GOLD analysis project Ga0214923, IMG submission 177993) | Freshwater microbial communities from Lake Lanier, Atlanta, Georgia, United States - LL-1510 | ecosystem: Environmental > Aquatic > Freshwater > Lake | place: USA: Georgia | collected... | reverse complement strand
CTGGCGCGGGGCGCACCGCCTCCGGTCTGTCGATGCTGATGGACAACGCAGCCAAGGGCATCAAGCAGGCGATCAGCTTCATCGACAAGGTCGTCTCTGGCGTCGTTCAGCGGCTGTACACCCATAACATGATGTACAACCCCGACCCCTACATCAAAGGCGACTTCCGCATCGTCTCGAAGGGGACCATGGGTCTCATCGCCAAGGAGCAGTTGCAGATTCGTCGCAACGAGTTCCTGCAGGCCACGGCCAACCCTGTGGATCTGCAGATCGTTGGCGCAGAAGGCCGCGCTTATCTGTTGCGCGAGCTCGCCAAGGGATTGCAGATGGACACCGACAAGATCGTCCCCTCGCCGGAGATGGTCAAGTTCAAGGCGCAGCAAGTCATGGCAGCGCAGGCCGCGCAGGCCCCATCTCAGCCACCCGCTCCCACATCGCTTGATGCTGCGGGAAACCCAGCTGGCGGGGTTGACGCCAATCTAGTTCAGTAAGGAGATTCAAGTGAAGAAGGGTATGAAGAACTGCTACGCAGACGGCGGCAAGTACGAGTCGCCCAAGACCATGAAGGATGAGGTCAAGTTCATGAAGAAGGGTGGCGCTCCCAAGTCGCTCGTGAAGCACGAGATGGACGAGCACGCCAAGATGAAGAAGATGGCCAACGGCGGAAAGGTCAAGGCTGGCTCGGCCAAGGGCAAGCCGTTCATGCCCAAGAAGGGCTGATGCCATGAAGTTCGGAGACGATCGCTCGATCCTCGCTTGGATCAAGGAGCAGAAGGCCAGCAGAAGCGGCAAGGATTCGGATGCTCCCAGTGAGAGCAGTCGTTCACGCTCTGATCCCGTCATGGGCAGCAGCGCAAACATTCTTGATCAATCGACCCGTGCCGACGGCAGCTTCGATGCGAAGAAGTTCGCCAAGAACATGGACAACGCTTCAAAGGCGAAGAAGGCACGCGATGCTAAGTCGCCTCCTGCTTCTGAACCGGTGAGCAACCCCAGACCTGCCTCTTCGCAGACCGCTGGCGTTAAGGGCTCTGTTGGTACGCAAAGCGGTCCCAGCGCTCCTGAGACCGCGAACGACAGCACTCCCGCTCCTGCTGCGGAACCTGGCAAGAACATTCTTGAGTACCCGTCCCTGCAGGGCAAGGACAACCCGACAACGACCTATGGCTCTCCGGATCGCACCGGACTCTTCGGCGAGAAGATCTCGCAGGAGAACTGGGACAAGATGACCCAGGCCAATAAAGAAGCTGGCTTCTACAGCAAGTTCGCAGACGGTGGCCAGGTCAAGAAGGTCGCTGGCGGTCCCAAGAGCGTTAGTGGTGGGCCGCAACACTGCGAAGCCATGCGCTTCCACAAATGATTAGCAGACCATCAGAACGAGTCCTGTCCGCACTTGCCTCCCTCGAGGGGCATGCGGACTTCGATGTCGTCATGCAGTGGCTGCGTGAGTCACGAGAAGACCATGCGAATAATGGGATGTACGCGAAGGACGAAGTCCTTGTGCGTTGGTCCCAAGGCGCATTCCAGGCTCTCGATGGATTCATCAGCACTGCAGAGTCGGCTCGCAAGAACTTGAGGAAGTGATTCCTCAGTAGCGTCGTTCGACGCACATACGACCTGGCGTAACCAGGAAACCGAGAACACCGCATCAGGACACATAGCAAAGACCCGACGGGGCTTGCGAACTGTCTGTCAGCGGCTCACGGAGATTCCATGTCTTTACCGAAAGCTGTTCGAGAGCAGGAAGCCCAGGCTAACGCTCTCTACGAAGAAGTCTACGCACAACCGCAGAACACAGAGTCGGAACCGAATCCTGAACTTGAAGCGCGGCCAGACCCCGAACCTGAAGTAGAGCCCAAGGGCCTACAGCCGGAACCTGCAGCGCAAGAAGTTCGTGAGGAGGATCCTCAACCGGAACCCCAGTCTGAACCTGTCGGCTCCCATGACGAATGGGAACACCGCTACAAGGTGCTCAGTGGCAAGTACAACTCTGAAGTCCCGCGTCTTGCCGCGGACAACCGCGAACTCAAGTCGATGCTCAAGCGGATGGAATCGGAGATTGAATCTCTGAAGAAGTCCCCCAAGCAGTCGCGTGATTCGCTGTTGAGCCAGGAAGAGATCGAAGAGTACGGAGAAGGGTTTATCGACGTGGTTCGTCGCGCCGCTCGTGAAGAGATCGCGCAGAAGGACCAGGAGATCGAAGACCTCAAGTCCCGTATCGAAGAGCTCTCCAGCAAGACCACCAAGACTGTCGAGATCGATTTCTACGAAGAGCTTGGTCGTGTGGTCCCCGAGTGGGTTGCCATCAACGACGACAAGAACTTCCACCGTTGGCTCGACGGGATTGATGAACTGACGGGTCGTCCGCGTCAGGCGCTCCTGAGTGAGGCCGAGGCGGATCGTGATGCGAAGCGTGTGGCGAACTTCTTCAACGCTTTCAAGAAGGCAAACAAAACGTGGGCGGCAACCGCAAACCAGTCGCTCGAATCGCAAGTTGTGCCTGAGCAAAGCGTTAAGCCCTCCTCGCCTCCGGCGAAGAGGATCTGGACCCGAGCTGAGATCAACAGCTTCTACGCCGACTATCGGCGTGGTGCGATCGACGACAAGCGAGCAGTTGCCCTTGAAGCAGACATTCAGGCGGCACTGATTGAAGGTCGTGTCCGATGACCTAAAGCAAGCCGCCATTTGACAAGAGGTAACTCAAATGGCTTACGCAGCAAAGACTAGCCCGACCGCTCTCCTGCCGTCGGGCACCAACTATCCGCAGTACTCGAGCTCCGGCAGCGCCGGTAAGTTCATCCCCGAGATCTGGTCGGGCAAGCTCCAAGTCAAGTTCTACAAGAGCACCGTTCTCGGTGAGATCACGAACAACGACTGGGAAGGCGAGATCAAGGGCCAAGGCGACAAGGTCTACATCCGCGGTATCCCGACCATCACGGTTCGTGACTACCAGAAGGGCCAGTCGCTCACCAACGAAGCTCCGACCAGCACCCCGCTGGAACTGAACATCGACAAGGGCAAGTACTTCGCCGTCGTTCTCGACGACGTTGACGCTGTCCAAGCCGATGTGAAGATGATGGACGTCTTCACCAACGACGCTGCCCAGCAAATGAAGATCGCTATCGACAGCGATGTTCTGAACGGTGTCTTTGCCGATGCTCATGCATCGAACAAGGGCGCTACCGCTGGTCTGATCTCCGGCAACCTGAACCTGGGTGCTGCCAACGCTCCGCTCGTGATCACCAAGGATGGTGCTTCGTCCACCACCGCAGTGCTCGACGCGATCCTCCGCGCTGGCCAGGCTCTGGACGAGCAGAACGTTCCGGAAGAAGGTCGTTGGATGGTGATTCCGGCTTGGATGAACGCGCTGATCAAGAACAGCGACCTGAAGCAAGCCTACCTCACCGGCGATGACACCTCGCCGCTGCGCAACGGCAAGATCGGCATGATCGATCGCTTCACCGTGTACGTCAGCAACAACCTGACCTCGGTCCTCGACCTGGGCTCGGGCAACGCTGTTGGCGGTACCGGCGCTGCTGCTGACCGCAACTCGTGGCACGTTCTCGCTGGCACCCGCGATGCGATCTCGTTCGCTTCGCAGATGACCAACGTCGAGACGATCCGCTCGGAGCTGACCTTCGGCAACATCGTTCGCGGTCTGAACGTGTACGGCTACAAGGTCACCAAGCCGGAAGCTCTGGTTGACCTCTACGTCGCCCAGGGTTGATCTGAGTAGTTAGATTGAGGGGGACTTCGGTCCCCCTCTTTCATTCCTAGAGGAAACCAATGAGAAAGCTTCTTCGCCAGAAAGGTTCTGGCCATCTTTATGTCTGGTCCCCGCAGCTTGCTGCGCGTGATGACATGGAAGAAGTGGAAGTGCAGCAACCGACCGCTAAGGTCGAAGAACAACCCGAACCAGTAGAGCAGGCGCAAGAGCCTGAAGCCCACAAGCTTGCCCAGAAGTTGTTCAAGCGCAAGCGCGGTGGCGGCATGCAGGACGACGTCGGCGCTACTGACGAACTTTCCATCAAGCTCAACTAATGGCTTACACCAAACCTCAACTGCGCGAACGGCTCAAGGACAAGATCCTCGCCGGTTCCAAGGGCGGCAAGCCTGGTCAGTGGTCGGCCCGTAAGGCGCAGCTCCTAGCTCAAGAGTATGAGGATGCTGGTGGTGGCTACAAGGGTGGCAAGACGGAGTCCCAGCAATCCCTGTCCAAGTGGACGGATGAGAAGTGGGGCACGAAGTCTGGCAAGCCATCCACCCAGGGGCCTGGCGCTACTGGCGAGCGCTACCTGCCAGAGAAGGCAAGGAAGGCGCTGTCTCCTGCGGAGTACGCAGCCACCACGAAAGCCAAGCGTGAAGGCACAGCCAAGGGCAAGCAGTTCGTTGCACAGCCTAAGGAGATTGCCAAGAAGACCTCGAGGTATCGATGAAAGCAAAGGACGTCAAGAAGGAAGGCGGAAAGCTTCAGTACCGCGGTCATGAGTTCCCAGGCTTCAACAAGCCGGTGAATGCTCCCGCAGGAGACAAGCACAAGAAGATGGTTCTCGCCAAGAAGGGCGATGACGTCAAGCTGGTCAAGTACGGCCTGCGAGGCTACGAAGACTTTACGCAGCACAAGGATCCCAAGCGTCGTGAGAACTACCTCAAACGCTCGGGCGGTATCAAAGACAAGAGCGGCAACCTCACTAAAGACGATGTGTTCAGCGCCAATCATTGGGCGCGTAAAGACCTCTGGTAGGAGCAATCATGGCACTCACTGCAGCAGACATCCTTCAACGCGCAAGCGACATCATTCAAGACCAAACGAATGTTCGCTGGCCGACTTCCGAGCTTCTTCGCTACCTGAACGACGGTCGTCGTGAGGTTGCCATCTCTCGCCCGGACCTCTACGCCACGACAGCTGTTGTCACTTTGGCCAACGGAACTAAGCAAGATCTACCAACTGACGGCTCGCGCTTTCTGGATGCCATTCGCAACATGAGTGGGACGTCTCCGAGCTTCATCGCTGGCCGCGCCGTGCGTGTTGTTGAGCGCGAGATTCTCGACGCTCAGAAGCCTGACTGGCACACAGAGACTGGCTCTTCCGTCGTTCAGCACTACATGTTCGATGAGCGCAGCCCTCGTGTCTTCTACGTCTACCCGCCTTCCTCTGGTGCCAAGCTCGAGATCGTGTATTCGCAGACTCCGAACGAGATCACCACTACAACTACAGAGCTGACCAACGAAGACATCTACGCTGGCGCACTAGTGGACTACGTTTGCTACCGCGCTTTCTCCAAGGACTCGGAATACGCTGGCAACGCGCAACGTGCGGTCATGCACTACCAGCAGTTCGCCAACTCGCTTGGCAGTGGCCGCAAGGTCACGCTGGTCGCATCGCCCAACACCGCCCGTATCGACGGCATGGTCCCGCGCACCGCGGCGGCTGAGGGCTCTGCTCAATGAAGCTATGGTCCGACTTCTTCGAGAGCGTCATCCCGTACGTTCCTGGATGTCCATCGATCACAGCCGAGATCGCCATCAAGAACACGATCATCGAGTTCTGCGAGAAGACTCTCATCCTGCAGCGTGATCACGATCCGGTGACAGTCACCGCTGGGATCAACGACTACGACCTGGAGCCACCCACGGGCTACCTCGTCACCAAGATCATGAAGGCTTGGTACGAGAACGTGCCGCTGGTTCCTGCAGCTCCTGATGAGATCGGCAGCGTTGCTGCGTACAACACGTATGCAGAGGGTGCAGAGGGGCCTGGCCAACCGCGCTGGATCTTCCAGAAGGACGAGAGGACGTTCTCTCTTCTGCCTGTACCGCAAGACACCTCGGTCAACGCTGTGACGATGCGGGTAGCACTCAAGCCCTCCCGCTCTGCAAGCGGCGTGGATGATGTGATCTGGGAAGACTACATGGAAGTCATCGGCGCAGGAGCTCGCTCCCGCTTGATGCTCATGCCTAACCAGCTCGCCTTCAACCCGACCATGGCTGGCGTCAACCGCCTCCAGTTCGACCAAGGAATCAACCTGGCTCGCCAGAGGGCGAACCGAGGTCACACCAGATCCAACCTGTCCGTTCGTCTTCGTAAGGTCTAGCAATGAGCACGATCAAGCTTGTACAGGGAGACAACCTCCCAGAGATCACGCTGACCCTTACGGACTCCAATACGGGCGGCGCAATCGATCTCTCGGCATCCACTACGACCGTAGAGGTCAAGTTCCGCGCAACAGGATCTAGCACCGTGCTGGCTACCCTGGCCTGCTCCAAGGTCAACGGTGGTGGTGGCGGCAAGGTGAAGTTCTTCTTCCCTGGAAGCACCCTGGACATCGCTGCAGGTGCTTACGAGGGTGAGGTGCAGATCAGCTTCAACGGCCTCATCCAAACCGTTTACGACGTCATCAAGTTCCGACTCCGTGAAGACTTCTAATGTCCATTCAGGCTTCAGTCCTTCCTCGCGCTCAGATCGCGGGGATCTCCTATAGGGAGATCGTTGCGTCCGTCTCGTACGTTGACGCACAAGCTGAAGCGGCATTCAAGGACATTGAGGTATACGGCGTACAGACTGGGGTCGCACCCAGTGCAACGACGTCCGTATCTGTCTCCTACGTCAGCGCAGCGTTCGCTGCATCGTACGCAGACATCGCGCTGTTTGCAGAGACTACCTTCCCCGACATCTTTGCTGTCGAGGTGGTGTCTGCATCCGAGCAGATCGCCTTTGCCGTATCCAAGCAGTTGCAAGAAGACTTGCTTGCAGCTGAAGTATTCAGCTTCCTGCTTAGCAAGACTCTGGCTGAGAGCGTAACGGTAACTGAGGCCGTTCAGCTCATTCGATTCTTCAACCGCTCGTTTGATGATGCAGTCACTTCCTCCGACTCCATCGTTCAAGCGTTCGGCAAAGCGCTGGATGATGCCGCAGCCGCAATCGATGTAGCAACCTGGTCTGTATCCAAGCAGCTTGGTGACACCGGCCTGGTTGATGACCTACTAGGTCTCGCTGTCACGTACAACCGGTCTCTTGCTGACTCTGCCTCGGCATCTGATGCCAACGCATGGTCCTTCTCGACGAAGTTTGCAGATGCGAGCACGGCTGTTGACTCGCTGGTAAACCTGCTCACGTTCAACCGAGATCTCTCGGATGCAGCCTCTGCCTCCGAATCCACGGTCTTCAATACAGGCAAGTCTCTGTCTGATGCATCTAGTGCTACAGATGCAACGGCACTGGAGACTGGCAAGGCCCTAAGCGAGTCCGCTGCTGCAACGGATGGCTACGTGCAGTCTGTCGGCAAGTCGCTTACAGATGCCTCATCTACTTCTGACGCCTACGCGCAAACTGTAGGCAAGGCTGTTGTAGATTCTGCTGCTGCAACGGATGCAACAGCACTGGAGACAGGAAAGGGCGTTAGCGATTCGCAAACCGCATCCGACTCTCTGAGCAACGTAGTTGCCTACTCGAGGGATCTGACAGATTCCTCCGCAGCCACTGACTCGCTCAGCAACGTCTCGTCGTTCAACAGGAGCTTGCCAGAGTCTGTTTCCGCAGCAGATGCCACTGCCGTTGAGACTGGCAAGGCAATCAGCGAAAGCGTCACTGCTACAGAAGACGATGCTCTTAATGTAGGCAAGCCTTTCTCTGACTCTGCTGCTGCAACTGATGCGGCCACATACAGCACAGAGAAGGGATTGTCCGAGGCATCGTCGGCCACCGACTCTGCGACATATTCCGTAGACAAGCAGCTCACTGAGTCTGCCTCTGCGACGGACGCAGTTGCAAATGCCGTTGGCAAACCGATTGCCGATTCCGTTTCCACTGCAGACGATGACACTCTTGAGATCGGCAAGGCGGTAACGGACGCAGCATCTGCGACTGATGCTGCTGTTTACAGTGTAGACAAGTCTCTCTCGGAGACTGCATCGCCCAGCGATGCGATCGCAAGTTCGGTCAGCAAGACGTTGAGCGAAAGCGCTTCTGCGTCCGATGCCATTGCCAACGAAACGGGCAGACCTGTTGCCGACTCCGTCACCGCAACAGACGACGATGTTCTGAACATTGGCAAGGGCCTATCTGATTCTTCGTCTCCTGCTGACAGCAACGTCTTCTCCGTATCGAAGGCGCTTACTGACTCGGCAACTGCAACAGAAGACGACGCGCTTGAGGTCGCAAAGCCCGTATCTGATTCTGTATCTGCATCGGACAGCAATGCGAATAACGCAGGCAAGTCCATAACAGATTCGTCAACAACGTCTGACTCCGTCGTCCAGTCGGTAGGAAAGGCACTTGACGATACGAGTACTGCATCTGACTCACTAAGCACCGCCCTGGTGCTTGGCAGCTCGAGCAGCATCGTGAACGGCGCTGTGCTCAACAGTCCAACTCTCAACTAAGGAGGATCCAAATGGATCAGCAAGAACTCTTGAAGATCACCGGTCAGGTGAACATCAAGGTCATTGGCGAAGATGGCCAAATCAAAGAAGAGCGCACCATTAAGAATCTGGTGGTCACCGCTGGCAAGGTGTTCATCGCCTCGCGTATCGCTGGTACTGCATCTGCAGTGATGTCTCACCTGGCTATCGGCACCGGCGCTGTGACCCCCGCTGCTGGTGATACCACCCTGGGTGCTGAAGCTGGTCGCGTTGCGCTGACATCTACCACGCCGAGCTCGAACACTGTTGTGTTTGTCGCCACCGTTGGTGCCGGTACCGGTACTGGTGCTATCACTGAAGCTGGCCTGTTCAACGCCGCTTCGGCTGGCACGATGCTCTGCCGCACCACCTTCTCCGTGATCAACAAGGGCGCTTCCGACTCGATCACCGCAACTTGGACCCTTACCATCAACTAATAGGGGTTAGTAATGCCAGCCAAGTTTACAAACAACGCATCGGCCACTCTGGCAAGTGCGATCACCACCAGCTCAACGGTCATCTCCGTTACTGCGGGTCAGGGAGCATTCTTCCCTACCCTTGCTGGTGCTGATTACTTCTTCGCCACCCTGTCCGACTCGTCCAACAACCTTGAGGTTGTTAAGTGTACGGCTCGTTCCGGAGACTCACTCACCGTTACCCGCGCACAGTACGGCACGACTGCTCGTGCATACGCGGCTGGCGATCGTATCGAGCTGCGTATCAACGCTGCTGCGATCGATTCCAAGTTCGACAAGGAAGGTGGCACGGTTACCGGCAACCTTTCGGTCAACGGCAACACCACGCTCGGTGACGCAGCAGGTGACTCGCTCACGGTTAACGCGGCGACGATCTCCTACGCCAACAACCCGACGATCTCCGGTGCGCACAGCTACTCGGGCAACGTTTCCTACAACGGCAATGTCACCTTTGGTGATGCAGTCGGTGATTCGATCACGATAAACGCAGGCACCGTCTCCACGCCGAACAACCTGAACTTCGATAGCAATACGTTCGTTATCGATGCAACCAACAACCGTATCGGTATTGGTACTGCATCGCCAACGTACAGCCTGTCGGTTGAGAACGCCACAAGCGCTTATGCCAGCTTCAAGGTTGGGGTCAACAGCCCCTTGGTTGTTGGCCAGGACAGCAATGGCGATACGTACGTTCAGAACAATGCCAACGCTACCTTGCGCTTTGGCGCAAACGGCGCTGAGCGATTCCGAGTTGGTCCTGCCGGTCAGCTTGGTATCGGTGGCGCGAACTACGGTACCTCTGGCCAGGTGCTGACTTCCCAGGGCTCTGGCGCTGCTGCTGTCTGGCAGAACCCTGCGGGTGGTGCCAATGGAACCATCTTCACAACCAGCGGAACATTCGCTGTTCCTGGCGGCGTGAACGTTGTGAAGGTCACCTGTATCGGTGCTGGTGGCGGTAGTGGCTCTGCGAACGGATTCACTAACAAGAGCCCAGGCTCGGTCAGCGGTGGTGGTGGTGGTCCTGGCGCAAAGGTTGTGGGTTATGTTGACGTCACCGGCCAATCCAACGTCACTGTTACTGTCGGCACTGGTGGCGCCGCTGCAACCACATCCGGTAACACTGTCACGGCAACTGCTGGCAATGCCAGTAGCTTTGGTGCATTCCTAACAGCGGGTGGTGGTGGTGCTGGTCAAAGCCGAGACGTCAACGCATCTGGTACAGGAGCGAGCGGAACTGACGGCACGGCTGGAACTGTAGGCGGCAACACAACAAACCGCATTGAAGGTTGGTCTGTGCAACTTACCGAAGACAAGGGGTATGGGGCTGGTGGCGCCACGGTTATAAAGTCTAATGACGGCGTTCTCGCTGGCAACGCAGGCTCTAACGGATTCGTACTGGTGGAGTATTGAGAATGAAAGCATTGATTGATCCGGTATCCGGTCGAGTCTGTCAGGTTGAAGCGGAAGAGTTTGAAGTTGGCCCACCGTTCTTCTGGATGGACTGCGCCAGCGACGTCAGCCCCAATACTCATGGATGGTCCGAACAGGGTGGGATCTTCCTTCTCCCCCCGATCGATGACACTCCCCAAGTGGATCCATGGGATGTCGCGCTACGTCAAGTTCATGGACAGTTTCCTCCGGCAAACCCTGCCCATGTCAACGAGATGCTTGCGACCTACTATCCTGGCCTGAAGGTTGAGCCGGTTTACAGCGTCGTCAACAACTCTCTGATTGGCGTGAGCGCTCACGAGCTCGACCCCAATGCGCAAGACAAGCAGCAAGTTCTTTTGAGCATCGTGCGAAGCAGTCAAGACCGTCTGCGTCTTGGCATCCCTGGCTTCACCTTCTTCGTTCTTACCAGCGACCAGGAAGAGAACCAGCGCTACGTGGAGTTCATGCAGAACAACGGCTCCACGATCGTTACGGTCGGGGAACGCTGCTACGCCTACACACCCTGGTCGATCGAGTATGCGAAGAACCGCAAGCGCCGCCAGATTGACTCTGAGCGCGACGAGGCCATCGTCGCTGGATTCACTTGGGGTGGGCATGAGTGGGACGCCGATACGGTCAGCAGAGCAAACCTGACCTGTGTTGCCTCAGCCGTTACTGCTGGCATTCCCCTTCCGAGTGGCTTCACTTGGAGAACCAAGGACAATCAGAACGTGCCCGTGACTGACACCGATGTCCTGTCGCTTGGTGCAGCGATGATTGCTCACGTGAACACCAAGTACCAGGCCGCGTGGGGCCGCAAGGCTGTGGTTGATGCGGCAACCACCATGGAGGAAGTTGAGGGTGCGTAGCCTGCTCGCGGTCTACTATGAGCAAATCCTCAAGGCGTTCCAAGCACTGATCTTCATCGGTGCTCCGGTAACGCTGTACCTGGCCTGGGACTGGCGCATGTTCGTTGCCGCTCTGTTCTGGGGCTGGTTGGTGGTTGGTCTGGGAGCTGCGATTGGCTTCCACCGCTACGCCACTCACAAGATGTTCGAGCCGAGAAACAATGCCGTGAAGGCAGTGCTTCTGTTCCTCGGCTCGAA
>Ga0214923_10007962_pt1 | contig 11414 bp, 10 predicted proteins | sample LL1510_MetaG_FD_177993 | JGI IMG/M metagenome (GOLD analysis project Ga0214923, IMG submission 177993) | Freshwater microbial communities from Lake Lanier, Atlanta, Georgia, United States - LL-1510 | ecosystem: Environmental > Aquatic > Freshwater > Lake | place: USA: Georgia | collected... | reverse complement strand
TTAGAAGAAGGTAAGAGGGGAATTACGGCGGGAGTTGAGGAGAAATCCGATGAAAATACGGCTAATTGCGTAGTTGATGTGAAGGATATTTCTGGCACAAATATGGAGGAAATTAAGAAAGATAAAAAGGAAGATGAGAATATAGTTATACGCAAGGACATTTACGAAAAAATATGAACTGGTGCGTTCAATGGTGCGTCCAAAATACGTTTTTAAAGTATTCGGATAGAGTGTAGAAGATGAGTCGCATAGCTCGCAACGCGTGATATACGGGCCCTATAGCTTCAGTGAAACTATAGGGGTCGCATAGCTCAGTCGGTAGTAGCGCACGGCTGTTAACCGTGAAGTCGGTGGTTCGAACCCACCTGTGACCGTTTCTGGCTCTTGAAAATGAGCCAGTCATCTTATGTAGGTCTCTTTGGAGCTAATGTATTGGAGTAGGTGGTAGAATCCTACCTAATCGCCTATACACAAGATGGTTTTTATTATAATATTATTATTATAATAAAAACTGCATATTACTTAATAATAATGAATCATTTACAATTATCCAGACATTCTCTAAAAAGTCCAGGAACAAACACATTTCTCCGTATCTGCTCCAATTCGTGCTCCCCAATTTGAACTGTGCTTCGCCGTGTTTTCCCTTTTTCATTTCGCATTATGACAGTCTTGGTCCCCTTGCCATTTTTAATATTCACTTCTTTCCTCACCGTTTTACCTTTTCCATCCATAAATTCCTTATGCTCTTGGACTGAATAGAATGTGAAACCTGATTTAGGATGTGTTTTTCGTTTGCCGCCAATTGTAAGTCTTCTCGTTGCAGAATTCCTAACTATTCCACGAATCTTTGTAGGAGTGTAAGATAAGCGTCTATTGGCTGACTTGTTATTTAGTCTACGAACATTGCTTGGAGTAGCTGAAAAGGAAAATGGAACGGATTTCTTAATTTCAGGTGTTTGAGAACGAGACATTTCGGCGCGTAACGGATGACCCAAATCAATTGGGCGAACAACATTACGCACGGGCGATGTTCTACTCAACGTTCCTATGGAGTCATCGCTTGGACTAGATGGTCTAGTCGGAAATTCGCCGAGATTTGACATATTGCCCATTTCAATATTTACCTTCTCCATATTGTCTTCATTGCTATCCCCACCTCTTTGTTTTCGTGTTCTCTGCTTTCTTCGAACGGGCATCTACTATATTCATAGTTTTTTCACAAAGACTTTCTGAGAAAAATTGAAACGATTTACGCCGACAGAGGATACCCCCTATCTCATCTATACAGCACCGTAAAAATGCCGCGCAATATTCAGCCGAGTCGTCGCAGTCAGACGGCCACCGCAAGAAACAAGTCTCGAATTATGGAAACGGCTCGATTGGAGGACGTATTCTTTGGCAAGGTCATTAAGAATCTGGGTGGCACACAAATGCTGGTGAAGACTCAAGAAGGTTTCGAGGCTTTGGCTCGAATTCCAGGTGCTCTGGCACATCGCTCGGCAACACCCATTCGGGCAGGTGACCTCGTGATTCTACTACCATGGGATTTCGAGGTTCGCGCTGATAAGAGTAAGCGGCATTACGAAATTTTCGCCGTTATTCATGATAGAAAGTTGATTCGAGTTCATATCAATGAAGGTCGAATTCCTGAATGGATGTTGGATGATAGCAAGGTAACGGGTGAGAAGGGTATGGTGGAAGAGGGGGTGGAATTTGATTATGGTCTTGATGAGCACGAAGATGATGATGCGCTGAATATCGATGAGATTTAGACGGATGAACATTTCACCTCCCATTTAAGAGGACATAATGTAAGGCTCATATATGCCGAGCCGAAAATTTCAAACCACTTTTGATAGGTTCCTAGAGTATATGGGCTGCGACCAACCAGCATTTTAAATATTCGTTGGCCTAAGAAGAACTCTGAATAATATCCAATGTCTCAACCAAAAATAAATGATAATCTATATTACAAAGTCATACCAACAGCCCCACCAATAACAACAGAATATGCGAATTTTTCATTTAATAATTCCAATACAATATCGTGTATTTATTGTCTAGGGGATGAAGAAAATTTATTTATAAATAATTTATGCGCCTGCTCTTATTACTATCACAAAGAATGTTTCATACAATATATTAATCAACCTAGAAACTTCTGCCCTCTTTGTAGGAATGAATTCTTAATTCCAAACGCAACAATATTTTTCTCTACAACAACAACCGCGGCCATCGCACAACCTCAATCCCCAATTCCATCTCTACTTAATAGGAATTTGGATGGACAATTACAGGAAATTAGACTCGTAGATGAAAATAACACGTATAGTAGATTCTTTGTGAGAATTTTAATTTGTGTATGTGTCCTGCTAATGATTAGTGTAGCACTCTACATCATATTTTCTTTGACCATAAAGACATGACGGCGGACATAGGCCCTGGGAATTATAAATTCGGCATCATCATTAGTCCGAGAATTACTAAGAAAAAGAGACCTGACTGAGCAAAAAATCCCAGTGCCGTAGGAACACCCGCAGAGTCTATATAGGAAAAGTATTTACCAAAGACGCGATTCAGAACTTTGTATGTCTCGGGATTTGCCAGTAGGAAAAATAGGACGGCACTATAAAAACTATATTTTATGCGCAATAAAAATTTATTCCAGGTTTCACTAGGCTTATCCGATAATGACTGAGACTGAGACGTTGAATTGGGCTGATTGTCTGACATAATCACGCCTCACTGCTTTTCTAATATTACTTGATACATAGCCAGCACTATGAGACGCGCGGCCTCCACAGTTATCATTTTCTCGCGCTTGGGCGAAAAAAGGTCGCGAAATACTGCCGCAACAACCAATTTCTGATTTGTCTCGGGAGGTATATGGTCGTATGTGACGTCGTATAATATTGTGGTCGGACCCGTCCCGCCCACGGCTGGGAAGAGATATACAGGATTCTGCGGAGTTTCCTGGTCCAGGTCGAGAAAGTCCCGCATGGTCTTTCTATCCATCACAGTTTGTCTGGGAATATTCTGTTCCATCCATCCTATTAAGTCCTTTGTTGCCAAACCATAATACAATTTGGGGTCCATCTCCTTTACAGGAAGACTCGGCGCATTAGCCAGAGTCTCAAACAATTCCGTTAGAAAAGCACGGAAATTTTGGGGAAACGGCGGTGTAACTAGACGATACAGTCCGCCAGGTTGAATAGGATAATTATTTTCTCCGCCACGAGTCTGAACATCTTCTAGAAAGTTATGAAGCACTAAAAACTGATCAAGGAAACCGCCAGGCTGATTCAGCTCTGTCTGTGCTTTGGGGCGGAGAAATTCAACGAGTATTGTATAATAATCATTATATAGTGCCGCATATGTATCAAATAGGGGTTTTAATTGTATGTAGAGTTTGGTCTGTAGAGAATTTTTCAATTTAGTTTCTAGTTCTAGGGATACGTCACCACTTGCTGATGCGGCGGCTTGATTCTGACTTGATATGTAGCGTTTCTGCTCAAGAACCATGAGAATTCTCCGTAGACTATTGATAGCAAGTGTTCGCTGTTTTTCTTCCTCTGACTCCAGACGAATAAGGCTGGATTTCACGGCATTTTTTGCTGCTTGCTGGTTGCTGGCTGCCTGGAGTTTTGCATAATTCATACGAGACAACCAGTCGAGGGGTTTCGGAGGGGGAGATTCAGGAACTTCCGCGCCTTCCAATTTGGCTTTTGCCTGGACGTCAAGGGCAGCCTGGCGAATTTCTCGAATAAAATCCCTGGGTCCAGCATTGCGCGCCCAATTCTGAATCGTCTCCCATTCAGTAAGTATTGTTTTATCCAGTTTATCTGGGTGAAGAGTGTAGAACGCCATTCGTAGAATCTGCTCCGTCTTGGCGTCTTCTGTCATGCCTGCAAGTCGTTTTTTTATTTCGGCCGCCTCAATCGAAGTCGGTATTTTAATAACCTTGTGGCCAGGAATTTCAGGTATATTTTTAGGTGAAAAAGGCGCGGCCCTGGGAGCATCGCGAAGTTTTTGAAAGAAAACAAGGGTCTTTCGAATGTCCTCTATGGCAACCTCGTCTTTGAAATTTCGAACATAGAATTGCCCCGTGTTTCGTTTCATTTTCACCGCTTCCTTTAATTTCGCAATTCGTGCCTCCAGAAGTTTGATTAAATCCGTGCGATCATCCTCGGACATATCCGCAAAATTAACAATATCTAACGTAACTCCATAGGGGAGATAAGCACGGACTAATTGTTCGTATTCCTCCTGTTTGGCTCGCGGTTGATTTTTCAAATTGAAATTCACTAGGAATTCTTCATAGGTGCGTAGATAGAGATTTATAGGTAGTCTGCGAGAGCGATTAAAATTATATAATTCACCGCCAATATTCACATCCGTCGGCAAATCTGGAAAGGGGTCGCGATTATCTTGAACGAGCGGGAGGAGGGAATTCTGCTGTATAATTTGTTTATTCGAATGGCTGGCCGCTGCATTCATCCTATTTAGACAAACAAACATTTCGTTATGACTTCATCGCAATAGTATAAGAATAAGGAAAATCGGAGCGCAAATATAAATTTGACCTAAAGTCTCATTACCATTCTGATATATAGTAGCAATTAACCGAAATGTCCGAGACCGAGTCTGATCAATGTAAGATTGTATTGTCCAGTGAAAATTATTCTTCTGGAATTATTGCGACTCAAACAAAAGTCCTAAATCCCTGGAATCCACGGAATAAGGAAATTCAGCCACAAGATGCTATATCCATTCTAAAGCGATACGGATGGAAAGGGCGCATCAGAGATTTTGGACTTTTCTCGCAGGCCTGTGTGCATACTTCATATGTAGACAAGCCTGATTCTTTGGAATCTGAGATAGGGCAACAAGTTGTCCTCGCGCCAAAGCCAGAGAATTGTCTCGGATTGCGAGAGAAAGATAATGAAGAATTGGAATTTCTTGGCGACCGCGTAATAGGTCTAGTGGTGGCAACATATTTAACTCAGCGATATGCTGGGCAAGGCGAGGGTTTCATGACTCGCGTATTATCCCGTATTGTCAATAACAAACAACTGGGTGTGCTGGGTAATAAAATAGGGTTGTCGCCCTGGATAATTATGAGCCGACATATGGAAGACGTATGTACTGGGCGGAAAAATCTACGAATTCTCGGATCTGCCTTTGAAGCCTGGATTGGTGCTCTATACGGCCAGGAGACCGAAATGGGCCGAGGTTTTCAGGCGTGTTCCGATTTCATCATTCAAATCATGGAAAAGCACATTGATTTTGTTCAAATAATCACTGATGATACGAATTATAAGGACCAACTCTTGAGACTTTTCCAGGGGCGTTTCCATGTGCCACCACGATATTCGGAAGTCCATGTAGAAGGACCTATTCACGACCGAGTATTTACTATGGGTGTCGTTGGTCCTAGTGGAGAAATTATTGCGACAGCTACTGGACGCAATAAAAAAATGGCGGAGCAGGAGGCGTCCAGACATGCTCTCGAAATTCTAGGGGCTGAATAAAATCGAATATAATAATAGAATGGCTGATGCTGGATTCGGAGCATATCGCCGAAATTTAATAAAAGGAGTAAAAGATATAGCACGGGATAAATTATCGGCGCTTAGAAGCAGAGTATTTTCAGTTGGTAATTATGTCTTGAGCTATCTTTATAGAATAAGTGCCCCTATTTTTTTACGCTCGAGTGAGGCTGAAAAAAGAGTATTTCAGGAGAACTTGGATGATGTGGTTGCACAGATATTTGAACGAGAAATCGAGAATGATAAGGAATATCCCGTTTTGACTGGATTAGAAGATAAAATCAACGATTTATTTGTCGAATTTTATCGTATGCAAGGGAGAACCATAGATCGTCGCACGTTGACATCTTTGAAGCGTCTGCGTTTTGCTATCGAAAGTCTTTGTAGCCAGGCGCCGAGTTTTGATTTATCCGCCGTAACTCCTGCAGATGTTCGTCAAATAAAATATAATCTATGTTATGCTCCTCGTGCTGGTTTGACAGAGGGATTTTTTAGACCTCCGCCAGATTTTATGGCGGGACCTAATGGAGACGTGATGCCGACTATGAATCATTTGCGTAACGCGTCTCCGTCGTATATGCGCTATGCAGAAAGAGCAGGTCCGTCCATGAGAATTTACAGCGAAAATATCAAAAAACAGGTCGTATATCGACCAATTGAAGGAAGCTCTATAGATAGAACTAGAAGTGTGGTTCAGTCCGACAATGGAACGTTGCTTTTACTACCTGGCAATTTAACTATACAACGCCCTGGTCGCTACATGGATCTTGATAGAAAAATAGAGTATAGCGTTGACAATGAAGGACGCACTCAAATTGTATCAGGCGTGAATGGCACACGTAGTGCTCGCAGATCGACTGCTATGGCGTCTAATTCTGTGATGCGGCCGCCAGCTGCCGCAGTGCCTTCCGCGGCTGCCGCAGTGCCTTCCGCGGCTGCCGCAGCCGCTACGACTGACGTTAATATGGTATTGAATACTATAGCTGCCCCAGCCTCAGACCCTGCCCCAGCCCCAGCCGCCACCGCAGCAGCAGCAGCAGCGCCCCCACTCAACCAAGCGGATGTTGTGATGAATACACAGCCATCGATACAATCATTATTACCAAGTTTGAGAGCAGCATCGCCTTCAACAGGACGCACAACACAAAGACGTGGACCCAAATCAACGGGACAGACTGCTGGAAGTCTACGAAATAGAAAAAATAAACTGAAAAACAATTCTCGCCGAAAGAAAAAAGGCAAAAATAACGGTGGAAACAAAAAATAAATACCCTTGGCCGTGGCCTTGGTCTCGATCCCGACCTCGACCTTGATAAACGCAAGCCTAAAAAATTTTTGTTATTATATATTACAACCCACACCTCCAGCACTGGACAAACTCCGCCAAGTTATAGTCCAGCATATTCTCGGTGCCTGCGCAAATGCCAGCAGAGTATCAACAAGTTCTATCGTGCGAAATCACTCGTCCTTCTATGTAGTCAGTCCGGCTGCCATCCAACGGCAGATTACACTTTGGCGTCAAGAACTTCCCCAAATCACTCCATATTATGCGGTTAAAAGCAATCCTGACTCTCGTCTTCTTAATAAACTTCATATGAATGGTGTTAAGTTTGACTGTGCAAGTGGTCGTGAAATCCAGGACTGCGAGGCCTATAGTGGAATTGGCATTGCTGTAGCAAAAGATATCCTATTTGCGAATCCCACAAAAACGGAGAGTGATATACAACTTGCTGCTCAGCGTAAGATAATGGAAACAGTTGTAGATAGCCCAGAAGAAGTCTGGCGAATAGCCCATTCAGGATGGCGACCCAATATATTTATACGTCTTACTGTGGACGACATGGCAAGTCGTTCGCCATTCTCACTTAAATTTGGAGCAGAGAGACATTCTTGGAAATCTATACTGGGAGCGCTTGACATCGCGGGATTAAAATTGGCGGGATTATCTTTTCACATAGGTTCAGCAAGTTCGGATGCTACTCAATATAGAAAAGCCATTGAGCTATGTAGAAAATTTTCATACGAGACAAAGAGAAAAATAGATGCGGTTGATATTGGTGGTGGATTCATGCCTGAAACTTTTAAAGATTCTGCGACGCAAATTCGGTCTGCAATTAAAGATTGGCAAATGAATGGACTAATTCCTCCACCTTTGAGATGGATAGCCGAACCAGGGCGATTTTTTTCCTCTGTAACACATACATTATATACTAATATAATTGGCGCAAAGGCAGGTCCTGGCGGTGTGGGTTGGCGTTATACACTAGACGAGAGTATTTATGGGCAATTTTCATGTATTCCTTTTGATCACCAGCGGCCTAATTGGGTGCGAGTAGGAGGAAATCGTGTCGAGCGTGGGCGTGGGTTCCTATTTGGTCGCACATGTGATAGTCTGGACTTAATAGCATATTCAGAGACAATGAATCGCTTAAAAGAGGGTGACTGGCTATGTTTTCCTGGTATGGGTGCGTATACCATGTCATCATCCAGTGAGTTCAATGGATTTCCTAGGCCTCGTGTGTATTACCAGGACGAGGGATGGGTTGAACCTGGGAAAATAGAAATAGAGCCTGGTGTTATATTCCCTATTGAGACAAAATCATCTATTAATTTGAGCTTAGGAGATATTAAAAATTAGAATAATTTATTTATTTTTTATTTGTAAAATATACATGAAAATTCACTGAAGATGTTATTTTTCAGTGTCTTTTCTTATTTGATTAAACATAATTTACTATTCTAGATAATTTTTCATGGCTTCTTTTAATTCATTGAAAACTTTCTCTGATTCTTTATTTTCAGGTTGTTGTCCATTTCTGTTAATATAAATTCCAATGAATGTAGTTGTTTCTAATTCTAAATTTTTAGAAGGATAAAAAAATACAATGTATTTTAGTTTTATTAAATACTTAAACTTCCCAACTGCTAAAACCACAATAGGATTTTCACAGCAGACATTTTAGTGTGCCTTATACGATGGGAAAGGCGGTTTAATAATTAAATTTTATATATGAGTGCTCACTGAAGATAATATTCCTCCATATTTTTTGTAAATTCGTCAAATGCCTTTTCTGCTTCTTGAACGGAAGTATAATATAATGTAATATGTTTTTCAACATCACTGGTATCTAGATATATTTTGATGTATTCAGTTCTACTACCATTTCTCCATACTTTTAGAGGATGATAGACATAATTAACCTTCTTCAAGTTAATCAAATATTTGAAGCCCTGATTTACAATAACCTTGATGGGATTTTTTGAGGAGGACATTTTAGTGTGATTTTTCTTGAGGCATAAAAAATTATGTTATCATTCAATTTTATTCCCTAAAAGGATTCAATGATTTATAGGAGGACTGCGTATATTGGAGTGTAGTAATATTGTTTATGCAACTGAATTAACTCTCTTCAACTAAAGTAAAACCATAGCGTTCAACATATTTTTCAATTCGCGAGTTAGTATTTTTTGTCATAATTTTAGGGATAGTCAATTGATTGGCTGAGATATCCCTTTTAGCATCATTACTGCATTTCCAATATAAGGATCCAGATTCTGACGAATGCATAAAACAACGACATACAGTCAAATCAAATAGCAGTACAGCTTCTGAGGGCGGTTTATTCATAAACATCAGCTGAATACGCTTTCCTGTAGTTTTATTTATCCACCAATTACATTTTATTTTTGTGCCTCCCTGTGTATTAAACTCTTTCAATAAATCTGAATATGTATCTGGGCTATTTACTGGCCCAGAAGACACTACCATTCCTGCTTCAAGAAAGAATTTATTGAACTCACTCAAAATCAAATGTTTATATGCACGTTGTGCGTGGCTAGCATCTATTGTCATATTCATCATAGGATCATATACCCAAATATCAATATCTGAATCAGGATGCATAGGGATTTTTTTATCAGGATGAATTGTATTATAGACATAGTTTGTAATTGCTCCGCCTGCTAACACTGCCCCTGTTTTATACAGCAACGATACAAATCCGTTAGAAATACCAAAAGCTGCTATCTGCTCATTAAAACGTTCCATATTAACATAAGTCGTCTTATCTAGCATAAAATCAGACGTAGACGTGGACATAGACGTGGACGTGGACGTGGACGTAGACGTGGATGACATTTTATTTACGATTATACAATTATTCTACAATTTATGTTTGAGTGAATACTACAATTTTGCATTCTAAAAATTGTCTCAATTTTTTCCCACTACTTGATAGAAGACAATACTCTATATGATTCTGCAATTACGTTATGGCTGTGCTTGTTGCGATAGCTGCGGTGAAGAATTTTGGCAAAAACATAAAACCATCAAAGATATTATATATCACAGCACAATCACTCTACATAGTATTTATCCCCTAGAATATTCAGTTGCTGATATTCAGCAACCTAAAAATTAAATGCTTGTTAAAAATAAGTTTATTGAATGGATTTTTTTCAATGGACAACACGTGAAGGACAAACAACACGCAGCTCAGTTTCTCCTACACGTGATAATCCAGAATTTGAGGAAATAAATGAGCTTATCTTATTAAGACCCGATAAATATTTTGAAAATGAACTTCAACGTTTGAAGAATATAAAAGGTTATGTTAGTCAGGGTGAAGCGGACTGTTTAAAAAATCAACCAATTCCATGTCATAATGAATTTTGCCAAAAAGGAAAATTGCCACCGAATCTGACGATTTTCCGCGCAAACAACTGCAACATATGGTATTGGCCTAAATTTCCTAAAGGTATTGTGGAGATTGAAATGAAAAATACACGTATTTTAACTGTTCCTGACCTTAGTCAATTGGAAGCATGCACGATTTTGATATTAAATGATGGAATAATTGATGACGTAGTAGGACCCTTGCCACCGCATTTAGAGGTTCTTGGGCTTGCGTCATGTGCTATAACAAAATGGACTATTGGAGCAAATATTCCAGATTCTTTGGAGCATATCTTTATAGATGGAAATCCCTCCAAAACACGTTCATTGATACCTAGTTTGATACTAAATCGCTTGAATCAGGAAATAATAAACCTGCAACCACAATTTCCACCGCGGCATATTAACTATAACTATACAACAAATCCTCAGAGTGTACATGAAAGTGGTTTTCAGGAATCAACGCAAAAAAATATAGCATATTTAATAAAATACAAAGCGACTCGTCTTCGTCCAATGTCAAAGCAGACACATGATATAAACAATTCATTCAATATTTTTAGCAAGTCAGTATGGCAAAGATATATAGATTTGTTAAATAATGTATTTGAAAATAAAAACTCAGCAGAATCATCAATAAAATACTATTTAAAAAATGCAATTTCTCAAGAGGTATTTAGTTTCCTGGAAAAAAGTGAAGTTGGTAAAATTCTTATAAATTTTATGAAAACGCCTTATTCAATGTTAGGAACAACATTTATAGAACTTACTTTCCATGTGTTAGAAAAAATACTAGATATTGATCCTAATGGGCCTGATAGGGAAAAACGTCAGGAACTTCTAAGACGTCTAAAAGAAGAAGTGCTTGATGGTAAATATAATTGCACGAATGGTATGGTAGTTCGCCTGACAAATGTTTTTGTTGGTTTTGATGAAAATATAGAAATGATGGCGTCAACTGCGAGTATTCTTGGAGCACGCATCCCAGTTTTGCTGGAAAAAACGAGAAAACAAATGGCCTTAGAAGAAGGCAAGGAGACATCTGACTATTGGAAAAAGATACTTGAAGAAATTATTAAAGATATGCGAGAAATGGATTTACAAAAAGAAAAATGGAATAATTGGATTTCTGATTTTATTGATAGTTATAAAGAAAGTCTTGAAAAGGAAGGTAAAATTTTAACAAA
>Ga0214923_10007960_pt1 | contig 11415 bp, 9 predicted proteins | sample LL1510_MetaG_FD_177993 | JGI IMG/M metagenome (GOLD analysis project Ga0214923, IMG submission 177993) | Freshwater microbial communities from Lake Lanier, Atlanta, Georgia, United States - LL-1510 | ecosystem: Environmental > Aquatic > Freshwater > Lake | place: USA: Georgia | collected 2015-10-15 | reverse complement strand
ACCGCCGTTCCCACATGGAGCTGTACACTATTTGAGTAGGGTTGCCCATGTATTTGGATGGGTTGGTTGGGCTAAAATATCCTTTGTAGGGCATATAGATATGTAGAACACCACACAGGAAATAATTAAATGGCAATACCACCAATTGTCGGATCACCAAGAGATAGTAAGGATCTGTTAAATCCTTCACTTTCTCTGTCTCAAAACCAAATACAGAGTGAATTTTGTGTTGCTACAAATAGACCAAACGCTGGTTCTTTGGTTAGACAAGAATTGGTGGGTATGGATAATCCAGTAGTTAATCAACTAGAATCATTTCAGGCAAATACTCTAAAGGGGTCAAGAGAAAAGCCATTACTGATGAAATATCCTACAGAGATCGGAAGTGCAGAAGTTCCACATGCTATGCAATTCAAGATTTATTGGAGATGGGAAAACAAAGAGTTCAAGGACAAAGCAGAAAAACTAAAAGCAGAATCTAAAAAAGTATTGGATGAGTATGTGAAAGATGCTAGTGTCTTGGCAGATAATCCAGAGGATTTGTTTCCTGGAATGTTCCCAGATCCACAGAGAAGAAATGAATTTATTGGCCCTCCAGACCCAAACGATCCATCACAAGATCCAGAAGTAGAACAAATGTTGGTTGATGCAATGAAAGCAACTATTAGAGGCGGAATAGAAAGCAAAGTAAAAAATGCAACTGATCGTGTAGAAAATATAGAATATGATATAGTTAACGCTAAAGAAAAAGGTCTTGGAGCAACCGATATCACTAAAAGCGATGATTTTTTAAGTAACCGTTTCAATAAAAATCTAGCAAGTGGGGCGGCAGGAGAGGTTAATAGCCTATTAAACCGAGTTAATCTACAACAGAGAGATCCACAATACGATCAGATGGTGTCCATATATCTTCCAATATGCACGAGAATAAATGGCGAAGATGCTTTTTCTTATACAGACGAAAACATGGCAATAGCAACTGGTGCTCTTGCTGGAGTTAATGCTGCTTTGTCTGGAAATATAGTACAAGCAGCAACTCAAGCGGGATTGGGCATATTGTCTGAACAAGTTTCTCCTGTGAAACCCATAATTGCTTCTGTTACGGGTCTTGTTATAAATCCAAGACTTGAAAAGATATTCAACCAAAAAGAAATTAGGAACTTTTCTTTCTCTTGGGATTTTTATCCACGAAATCAAGAAGAGGTTGATTCTGTTAGAAACATTATAGAAACTTTTAGATATCATTCTCATCCCTCAAGAAGCAGTGATATGAAAGAAGGAGATCCACAGATCATGCTTCGTGTTCCTGCCGAATTTACTATAAAATTTTTGTCTTCTGTTGGTGGGAATCAAGGAAAGGGGTTTGTTGAAAACGAATACATACCAAAAATTTCAAGATGTGTTTTAACAGCAATATCGGTTGATTATACACCTAATGGTGTGTTTACCACTCTTGAAAACAATTCTCCTGTTGCATACACTCTTACTTTATCGTTCTCTGAAATTGCACAGATCACTCGTCAAGATGTTGAGGTTGGCTACTAATGTATTTCGAAGACTTTCCTGTACTTCCGTATCCCTTCTATGTTGGCGATACCCGCCGATTTGCTATTGCAAAGAACATTCTTCGTAGAGTGGCGTTTTCTGATCGCATAAACAAAAGTGCTGCATTTTTAGAGTATTCTATTAAGGATGGTGAACGACCAGAGCATATTGCAAACAGAGTTTACGGAAATGCAAATCACCACTGGATAGTTCTTTTGGCAAATAATATTATAGATCCTTATCGTGATTGGTATAAATCACAATCAGTTTTAGAAAATTATATTCAAAAAAATTATAGCGGAACATGTGTGTATTTCACGGATCGAAACAATGGATTTACCTATAACCCTGCTTTCTTTTCAGGGTGTACACTTGAGCAATCAGGAAGGTATTCGTCAATAACAAACTACCGAGACACTTTTTGCGAGTTTACAGTTATTTCTCCTTCTTTTACTGTAGGAAACGCATCGGTTCAACTTCCTAGTGGAGTAACAATTGGTGTTTATCTCCATAAGACTTCTCCTGCTTACATTGGAATTCACCATTTTACAATAAATCGACCGACAACAGGAGATGGTTCTAATGGAGCACAAGAAAGTCCATTTATTGATCCTTTTACCAAACAGAGTTCCGACTACGAAGAAAAAGGAACGGTTTTTGGAAATCAGATTCCTGCGTTGACTGTTGGTGGAATAACTGGCGCAACTGTTGATTTTTGGGACACCTATATTGGTAGATGGATGGGTGTTTCGGGAGACGAATACACCGATTATGGCGTTACCAACTTTTTATATGAAACAAACGAAAACGATAAAAAAAGAACAATTAAGATACTGTCTCCTGAATATCTTTCGATAGCCTTGAAAGAATTAAGTAACGCTCTAGGAGTGTGATATGCCTAATAGTAGCGGCAGTGACATTCTAAAGGCTGGCGATTATAAAATCAACAAGATGATTTTGTATTCTGATGTGACAAAAAAGAGCGTCGATATAAGAGCACTTTACACATCTTTTGAGATATATGAAGACATGTTTTCTCCAAACATGTCTGGAAAGATATTCATGGTAGACTCATTGAATTTGCCAGAAGTTCTACCAATAAGGGGACAAGAAACGCTAGAATTGGATTTTCAGTCAGATATTTCTGGAATTGATTCAGTAAAAAAAGTGTTTAGAGTTTATAAAATAGACAATCAGAGCATAGACGAAAACGGCAGGGGACAAAAATATGTGCTACATCTAATAAGCGAAGGTGGCTACTATAATTATACAGAGCGATGTGGATATTCTGTAAAAGGCAAAACTTCTGAAATGGTAGCAACTATATTCAAAAAACACTTTCCGGATTACATATGGAAAGATGCGATAGACATAGATATCACTTCCGATGATGGTGTTTATGTTTTGCCCGCACACTATAGTCCATTCAAGGCAATAACATGGTTGTCTCAAAGAGCCATAGTCGATTCAGAAAAAGATTATTCTCCTGTGTTCTTTTATGAAACTTCTGATGGTTATCATTTCAAATCTTTATCAAACATGATACAGAGTGGCGAAAAAACAAAAGATGTTTACTACTTCATAAAAAGTAATGTGAACAAAAATCCAGAAACAAACGAAACATCTGGCGTTAAAGTAAGAGGAATATCAAAATTTCCAGCGATATACAATCGCATACAATCTCTTCAAGAGCAACAAAGGTTTAATATGTTGGATAACATCATGTATGGTGTTCTAGCATCAAAAATGAGTGTATATGATGTCGTTTCCAAAGAAAAGAAAGATTACTATTTTAAAGAAACTGACATTTTTGATAATATGACTAGATTGGGAAATATACCGCATTTAGTATACGGAAATCAACAGGAAACAAATGAGATGTTTGCGAAAAGTGAAGGCGCGTATCACCATATGATACAGATACCAAGAATTCAAGAGTACTTTCAGAAAAGAAAGTATATGATAAATTCTCTGATGAATCAAAAAATAGTGATTGAGGTTTACGGTGACAGCACCAAACGAGTGGGTCAACTAATGAAGATTTTTACCCCAAAGATTGCTGCGGACGGTCATCTTCAGGAAGAAAAACAAGATAAAAACATCAGTGGAGATTATATAATTACTTCTATATGCCACATCGTAGGCAAGAAATACTCTTGCAAAATAGAATTGTCGAAGAATTGTATGGGAGTATAATATGAGAGACTTTGTAGGAAAAGAAGGATTTTATTGGTGGCATGGTGTAGTTGAAGATGTAAATGATCCATTAAAACTTGGACGATGCAGGGTTCGTGTGTTTGGCTACCATACGCAAAACATAAAAGAACTGCCAACAGAAGATTTGCCTTGGGCACATCTCATTCAGCCGATAACTAGTGCTGCTGTATCTGGAATAGGAACTTCTCCTACTGGTCTTCTTAGTGGATCTCATGTTTTTGGTTTTTTCATGGATGACGAAGAAGGGCAGTATCCAGTTGTGCTTGGTTCTTTTGGTGGAATCCCACAGAAAGGTTCTAATGTTGATGGAACTGGATTTTCTGATCCTGATATGAAGTATCCTGTTGTTCTACCAGAATACTATCCATTGGGTGTTTCTAAAATAGGTGAACCTGATACTAATCGTCTTGCCACTAATGGAGATAGTGCTATGGTAAGAAACACTCCCATCGGACTGCGAAAAATAACCAGAGCAAAAGATATTGCAAGCACACCCAACATGAAAAGTAGCAGTAATTGGAGTGAACCCGAAAGCCCTTATGCTGCGGAATATCCAAAAAATCATGTGCGGTTTACCGAAAGTGGTCATGTTCAAGAATTTGACGACACTCCAGGATCAGAACGCATACACACTTATCACAAATCTGGAAGTTTTTCTGAAATTGGAAATGGTTATACCGAAAATGTCCCAAATGGATCAAGAGTTGAAAAAATAGTAGGAAACGATTATGAGATTTGCTATGGGGACAAAAAGGTGTATATATCTGGATCTGATGGACTAGATGTGGTTGTTACAGGAAAGGTAAATCTCACCGTTGGTGGTGCTGCAAATATACAAATAGACGGAACTGCTAACATCTACGCACGAGAAAATGCAAATATTAAGTGTGATGGGTTTATGAGGTTATCAGCCAAACAGATGGAATTTTTTGCTCAAGATAATGTTGCGTTTTCTGGGAAAAGTGTTTCATTTATAAGTGATGCTGGTGTAATGGTAATTGGACAAGATGGAAAAATTCAATTGAATTCAGGACAACCTGTAGTAAGACCAAAAGCAGTGGAGTTATAAATGGCAAGTATATGCAGAGCAAATATTGACAAGGCTGGAGGACTTATATTGGGTGGAAGTTCTACCGTTTTTATTGATGGATATCCTGTTGCTTTAGAAGGAAATAGCATACAGTCGCACGGAGACAATCCACACGGAAACGCAAAGATTATAAATGGCAATTCTAATATTGTAGTAGACGGAATTGCTGTTTGTGTTAGTGGGTCTAGTAAAGGCACATGTGGTCATATTGCAACATCGGATTCTTCTGTTAATATTGGTTAATACAAATGGCAGAATACACCTTTAAAACTAAAGAAGAATGGCAAGCAGCGTATCAAAAACTGGGTCGTTATGAAGAAATAAAAGCAGCAGTTTTAGAGGGAGTTGATAGCACATTTTGGAAACTGTATGAAAAAGAAGCAGGTGCCGACAGATTCGAAGACGGCATACCAAAACGCAAAAAAAATATGGAGACTTTTTTGAATGTTGCTGCAAATGATTTGGCAGTAACTCCTGGCATAACTGAATTAAAAGTTCTTTCTGGTGTTAAGAGACAATTTAAAATCACGGGGGAAAAAGGATGGATTTCTGCTAAAAATGCTGTTGTTGCTTCTCCAAAAAATGAAGAGACAAAAGCACAGGCACAAAGTATACAGCAAGTAAATTCTACCATTGATCCACAAAAAGAAAAAGAACTCAAACAAGAATACAATTCTTTAGCAAAACAGGCAGATAGAGACGCTTTGTCCGTTGTAAAAGATAACGAGAAATTATCAGTTCAACAAGAACAACAAATTAAACAAAGCACAGATCAAGGCAAGTCTTTAGAAGATCAGAGACAATCACAAGCAGACGAAGCCCGACAAGCAGCAGCACAGAGTGGTGTAGCACTACAGCCTGAACCAGAAAAATGTCCGTGTGGAACAAAATTATCAGATCAACAGAGAGACGCAATAAATTGGGGAAGGGAAAATTCAGTATTTCAAAATCCTGTTGCATCCCAAATCAACAATGCACAGGGTGGATTTGCTAATTCTCTGCTAAAAATAAACTCTGCCGCTGCTATTTTGGGGGCTATAAGCGGTGCTCCTACAGATCAGATAAGCAAACTAGCAAATAGCGTTGGTAATATGCAAGGGGCTTTGGCTAATTACTCTGATACATCTAATAGGTTATCTGGTTTGCCTTTTTCCAACAGCGGCCCAGATTTGTTGTCTTTAGTTTCCACAGTTGGAGCCGCAGTAAATTTTCAATGTGCTTTGGGAGTAGAAGGACTTGATGTTGGATTGGGTATTGGGCTTATGACAGAAGATGGAAAACTAAGACTCAATACTGCGATAAATGTAAATGCCGATTTGGGAAAAATATTGGATAGTTTATCAAAAGCACTTCCAGAAAATAGTGGAGCACCTGGAGCACTACAACAAGCAAAAGATGCAGTAAATGGCATTCAAGCAGAATTAGCAAAAATTACAAACGAGATAAATGCTATAGCAGGAGACATAAACGGAGCCATATCTGAGGTTAATGGCATGTATACCGACGCTTTGAATTTTGTGACTCAGTTTACAAATATAAATTTTGCACTTAACTTTTCAAACGATCCTTGTAGTAAATTTGGAATTGGATTTCAACAAGGAATTCTGAATCCAGAATTTGTTGAAAGAGCAAGAGCGGCAAATCCTCTAAATACAGCAGCAAACCCAGGATTCGGAACTTCAACCAGATGATAGACCCCACCAGCACACAAATAGCAACCGAAAGCATTTCTCCTCCTGTTAGGGACATTTTTTTAACTTTAGGAGAGATTGCTGGCGTTTTTGCGACAGGTATTGGTATAGGTTTGATTGGTGCCATTAAAAAGAAGAATATTTCATTTGCTTGGTTGTTTGGGTGGTGGAAAAAGGAAAGGGGCGAATCAAAAAAGAGAGAGGCACACAGCAGAGTGCACGAATCACTAACCGAACTCCGTGTACTGGTTCGTAGTTCCCGAAGCCTGATATTCCAATTCCATAATGGCGGCAAGTTTGCTGATGGAACCTCCATAAAACGGTTTTCCATCACCCACGAATCGTGTTCAAGTGGTGTATCGGGCATGATGTTGGAGTCACAAGATGTGCTGTTGACCCGATATATGGAATTGGTTGACCTGTTAGACAAAAAGAGCAATCACATTATTTCGGTTTCTAGCCTTCCTCATTGTTCATTCCGTTCCACACTTGAGATAAATAATGTTGTATGTTTTTGTTTGAGTCCTTTGAAATGCCAAGATTCTTTGACCCCTATGGGGTTTGTGTGCTGTCATTGGTGTGATTACGATGAGTTGGACAGAATGCACGAGGAAGAAATTGGAGATGTTGCTCTGCAAGAAGTCATAGAGAACACTACACGAACAATCAATAATCATCTCCTTATGGCAAACAAGTAAAATGGCATACTACCTTTCTTCCAATACAAAACAAACCAAGCCTGATCCTGTTTACATAGACATTGATCCGTCTATGAGTATGCACCCAAAAACAGAAGACTTGCTTACACTTGAAAACACTAAATCTGTTCGTCGCTCTATTATAAATTTGATATCAACAGCATACGGCGAGAGGTTGTTTCAGCCAAATATTGGTTCTTCTCTTCGTGCCATACTGTTTGAACCCATAGACCCAATAACAACATTTGAGGTCAAGGACAGAATCATAACTACTATAAGAAATCACGAACCGCGAGTAGCAAACCTGTATGTTGATGTGGTGGCGTTTCCTGATACAAACGCATACGAAGTAACTATTGAGTTTTCTGTGGGAACACGAGCAGAGCGAGACAAGATAACCACCGTATTAGAGAGGATACGCTGATGGCACAGAACAATTCAGTAAATGTTGTGGATCTTGATTTTGAGGGTATAAAGGACTCTCTCAAGGCGTATCTACAGTCGCAAAGCAATCTAAAAGACTACAATTTTGACGGATCTGTGCTGAATACTGTGTTGGATGTGCTTGCTTATAACACCCACTATCAGGCGTTTTACGCAAACATGGTGGCAAATGAGATGTTTTTGGATAGTGCTTTATTGCGCCAATCTGTGGTGTCTCATGCAAAACATTTAGACTATTTACCGTCTTCAATAACCGCATCAAAAGCAGTTGTGGATATTTCTTTGAATACTGTTGCTAGTTCTGACACTTATTTGCCACGAGGCACAGAATTTAGCGGCACTACAAGAGACGGAACGCGATACAAGTTTGTGAATATGGATGCAGTTTTTGCCGAAGCAGGAAGCACTTCTTTCACTAATGTCACACTGCACGAAGGCACAATTCGTGCGATCAGTTACATTTACAACAGAGACACAAAAATTGGTTCGTATCTGATTATTCCCAATGACAAGGCAGATATTTCCACCTTGAGAGTTCGTGTTTACTCGTCTCCTACAGATCGAACTGGTATAGATGACGCATGGACTTTGGGAAGCGACTACTTGAATCTTACTTCAGAATCCAAAGTATATTTTTTGCAGGAAAAGACTTCGGGTATTTACGAACTGTATTTTGGTGACGGTATTCTTGGTCAGCAGCCACTCACTGGTAATGTTGTAACCATAGAGTATCTTGAAACAAACGGAGAGGACGGAAATGGTGTGGTTTCGTTTACCAAAACCAATGATCCTGCCATTGGAGCAGTTCAGTTTATAGCCGATCCTGTTACTGGTAGTAGAGACTCTCAAACTTCAGGCGGAGCAGCACCAGAGTCATCATCAAAAATCAAGTATCTTGCTCCCAAATACTACCAAACTGCTAATCGTGCAGTAACCGAAGACGACTACACATCAATTGTGTATAAACTGTATCCAGGTGCAGGTTCGGTTCATGTTTACGGTGGAGAAACAGTAACTCCTCCACAATACGGAAAAGTGTTTATTGCCATAAAGCCAAAATCTGCAAACACTTTGAGTGAAGGCGAAAAGACTACACTCCAAACCAAACTACGAAAAGACCATTCCATTGTTGCTATTACTCCTGAAATAGTAGACCCCACTTTTATTGATTTGGTGTTTGACATGACTGTGGTTTACAATCCCAAAACTCTTTCGTTGGCTCCTGGGCTGCTGCGAAAACTTGTGTATTCGTATGTGTTCACATACGCTTCTGCTCTACTAAACAAATTTGGTTCAGATTTTTATTATTCCAAGTTGGCAGAGGGAATCAATAATGTAGAAAAGTCGATTCTTGGTGTGTATACCAAGATGAAAATGCGAAAAGCGGTTGATGTGTCTGTAATATTAGGTTCAAAGAGTTATACTTTTGATTTTGGAAATGCTTTTTACCATCCATACAACGGATACACTTCTGTTGTTTCTTCTAGTTTGTTTACACACGCAAACATAACAGGTAAAACAGTAGTGTCTTGTTATCTGGCAGACGACGGAAACGGAGTAGTGAATGTGGTTAGCAATAACATTGAAACAGGAAAAGTGGATACAGTATATCCGTCTGTTGGAACCGTTGACTACGGAAACGGAAAAATAACAGTAAATTCCAAGTTTACTCCTCTTGCTGCCACCACTGCATTTCCTGTGGTTGTAACCGTTGAGCCGAGCAGCACAAATATTTTTGCAAAGGCTAATACTGTAATTAGAGTTAGCAGTTCATATCTTGATTCTGTAAAGGTTCAAGTTCAGAATCAGGACGAAGCAGAAATTAACCCGCTGATCCGATAAACACATGGCTGATATAAAAACCATAGTTCTGAATACACCAGCAGAAGAACTGGAGAGAATTCTTTCTCCCTTTATAGAGGAGCAGTTTCCGTCTTTTATGCGGAGTGAATACAGAAAACTCATTCTGTTTATCAAGGCGTATTACGAGTGGATGGAAAAAGAAGGAAATGTTGGGTTTACTACTTCTCGGTTGGACACAGTATTTGATGTTGACCAAAATCTACAGCAGTTCTATTTGTACTTCAAAAATACATTCATGCAGACTTTTCCTGATGTGTTTTCAACAAACGCACAAGGATTGACACCAAACAAAAAAACTCTACTAAAAAAGATTAAGCAGTTTTACGGAAACAAAGGAACAGAGAGTGCGTATCGGTTCTTGTTCCGACTCCTGTTTGATAGTAGCGTTCAGTTTTACTATCCAAAGGTGGATGTGCTTCGTGCGTCTAGTGGAAAATGGGTTGAAAAGATATCAATAAAAGTCACCAGAAATAACGAGTCACAGCACCAATTTATAGAAGGCGGAACTGTGCAACAGTATGCAGACCTGTATACTCTGCGAGGATACGCCACGATTGATCGTGCTGTTCAGTACTATCAAGACGGAGTTCCGCTAACAGAATTGTATCTAACAGATTTAGTTGGTGACTTTTTACCAAATGCAGCAGTTGTGATAACTCCTCCAAATTCAGATCAGTATCCTGCTTTTGAAGAAAATACTTTCAGTGTTCTTGGTGATTTTTATATCAAGACAGCAGGAGAAAATTATAAAATTGGAGATACAGTATATCTTGAAGATGTGAATGGAACAGGATTTGCTGCCAAAGTTCAGCAAACAGGATTGGCAGGATCGGTAAAGCGTATTCAAATCGAAAACTCTGGTGTGAATTATGTTCGTTCTATAACTGCTTTGGTCGTAAGTTCCAACGGTACAAACTCAAACGCAGAAATTGTGTTTTCTCCGTCTGCAATAACAAGATATCCTGGATATTTTGCAGGAAACGAAGGCAAACTATCTTCTACTCCAAAAATATATGATGGCGATTACTATCAAGAATTTTCTTATGAATTAAAATCGTCTGTGAGCATAGACAAATATTATTCTATTCTAAAGGATCTTGTGCATCCTTCAGGAACAAAAATGTTTGGTTCTATTCTGCTTGAAGACGAGTTGATGTGTGTTCACACAGCCAGTTCACAATTAACACGATCTGGTGTTCCTGTGCTTGGGACATATTTGCCGTATACTTTCGGAACAACATTAGATTTACGAAACAACGGAGTAACCGCTAGTGGATCGTGGAGAGTAAATTATTGGGGAACCACACTAGGCACAACCGGAGATTTGTATCCCGCAGGTTACAATCCGTATATCAGCGGAACAGCAGATGTTGGCCCAAACGGAAAAACAGCACCAGCAGGAACCACATTCTTTGCGGGTGGCTCTGGTGGAAAACTTGGATTCACTTACTGCTTGGTTCTAGAAGGCGGCAGAACTGCTCACGATCCGTTGGGTGCTCCTATGGGCGGCATTACTGCATGGCTTTTAGGCAACGAGTCTAGACTAACTCCTGATGTGGTTGGTGGTTCTCCGTTTGGACTGGTTGGACTCACCCTGTGGCTGAAACCAGAAAATATTGGTGTGTGTGGTGGTTCGTTGATTACTGGTAGAAGCATGGACATTTGGCGTGATGCGTCTCTTTCACAAAATCATGCAGTTCCGCCAAAGTGGGATTTGTGGGACAATCAAACCGTGTTGTATATTAGAAACAACTCTTCGTCAGGTTCTTGGAATCAATCAGTATGGAATACCAATCCCTGTGATAATTTAGAGTTCAAGGTTGGCAATTACGGTCCACTAGTGCGGGGAATATCCCAAGCCGCAGGA
>Ga0214923_10007959_pt1 | contig 11416 bp, 7 predicted proteins | sample LL1510_MetaG_FD_177993 | JGI IMG/M metagenome (GOLD analysis project Ga0214923, IMG submission 177993) | Freshwater microbial communities from Lake Lanier, Atlanta, Georgia, United States - LL-1510 | ecosystem: Environmental > Aquatic > Freshwater > Lake | place: USA: Georgia | collected 2015-10-15 | reverse complement strand
AAATGACGGTGGAGCAGCTAGAAGATTCCAGAATGAAATTGAAGTTGGAATGATTGGCATCAACGTTCCTATTCCAGTTCCAGTTTCCTACTACTCATTCGGTGGAGCAAAGTCTTCACTGTTTGGTGATACCAAAGCGCATGGAGTTCAAGGCTTTCACTTTTTCACCAAGGAAAAAACCGTAACCAGTCGTTGGCTAGATCCAAGCCACGGTGGAATAAATCTTGGCTTCCCGCAGAATTAGTAGAGCGTTCCGTATCCGTCAACGTTGTAGTAGCGGACGTAGTCAATAAATAACTGACTCTTGGTTAGACCAGAATCAATCGAACCACCGTAATTACCACCCATTGCCAGGTTGAATATTAAATACATCTTTGGATTCACATTTGCAGAGTTAGGACCGAAAGGCCACCTCGTCAAGCCAGTGTCTGACTTAGAGAACTTAGTGGTTAGTTTGCCATCGACAAAGAAACTGACCTCGTTAGGTAGCCAGAGCAAACCGTAGGTGTGGTACTCGTCTGATAAAGCGGTTGGTGAATTAAATCCACCGGCTTTATACTCATGAGCTCCCACCGAGTTCGCATAGTGAATCGCAGAGGTCGAACGGGTCGGGTTGTTACCGGCATATTCCATGATGTCGATTTCACCGCTTCTTGGCCACGGCAAAGTATCAATGTTTGCACCCAATAGCCAGAATGCTGGCCAGGTTCCACCACCGGAAGGCATCTTCATTCTGGATTCAAAATAGCCGTAGGTGAAGCTGCGTTTATCTTTGCTAACGAACTTTCCTGAAGTCCAAGTCCTATTACTGGTGCAAGTTGCATCCCCGGTTGGGCGGCTTGCGGTAATCACCATCGAGCCATCGAACTGCTTCATGGCGCAGGCAGCATAGGATTGCGATTCTCCGTTGCCCCAGCCACAACCAGGTGGCTTATTACAGCCATCACCCAGATCTAAACTCCAGTCAGTCGTGTTTGGTCCTGAACCATTAGCCTCGTTGAATTCATCAGACCACAGCAGTGTCTTGTTCAATTGTCCAATCGGAGCACTGATGGAAATAGTTCTTGTTTCACTCTGCGCCGGTGCATAGGTTTCATCACCTGGGTTGCTGGCAATGACCACACAGTCACCGAGTGCTATTGCTTTCAGGTAGTAGTCATTGACGATCTCGCACTTGGTTGGGGTGGATGTCGTAAAGGTTATTACACCACCGTTTGGTAAGGCGAAGAGCTCTTGGTTTTCGTCTCCAACGGTCATATCACTCGGCTGCCCAAAGAAGATTGAGTTATACAAAAGCGCTTTTTTAGTTTTTGCTTTAACCGAGACGGTGGCTGAAACAGAAGAGCCCTTGAGCCCTTGAATACTGAAAGTGTATGTTCGGTTTCCAGTTAGACCGGTGAAGGTGTATGAAGTGGCTGATGCTGTTAGGGTCTTGGTTTTCTTAGCAGTACCGTTTTGAGCCTGCACTCTAATCCCGGTTACCTTACCGGTTTGAAATTTTGCCCAGGTTAGTCGTGCAGTGTTGGCAGTAACGTTCGTCACCTTGAATGAGGTAGCTTTCGGAACGCTAACCGCCTGGGCATTTGCGCCTAGGGTGAAAAGCAACGCGAATGCGCAAAGCAGAGCAGTTATGGATTTGTTCAGTCGCATTATTTCCTAATCAGTGTTCCGTAGCCCTCAAAGGTTGAGTAGCGGATGTAGTCAATCTGCATGGTTTTGGTGTCTTTGTTGATATCAGACAGCCTCACCGGAGCATTATTGTTGCCGATGATTTTGCCACCAACAGCTAGGTTCAAAATTGCAAACTGTGGCTTATTGAATTCCCAAGCATTTTTCTCGAGGTCTAGATTCCACGGAGCTTTAGTTAGTTCATTTGCTGTAATTGTTTTATAAACCACACCATCCATCGAGAATGCAATGTAGTTTGGCTTCCAGTCGATGGCATAAACGTGCCAGTCAGCAAGGATGCTGCTTGGCTTACTAACCTGACCACCGGGCCAGTAGGAATAGCCGTGAAGTGTTCCCCAGTTGCTGGTAGGGATTGCTCCGTTACCCTCGTGGATGTCAATCTCGCCGCAACCCGGCCAACCAACAGTGCTGTAGTCGGAACCTAACATCCAGAACGCGGGCCACGTTCCAGCTGTTCCATTTGATTTGATTCTCGCTTCGAGGTGTCCATAGAGAAAATGAATTCTGTTTTCAGTTGTGATCTTGCCGCTAACCCACTCACAGTTAACCGGTGGGTTGTAATGCTCTTTCTTCCAGTTGAAGGAATACCAGCAGTCAAAAGGCCCAGCTGGATTTGGATTAGCTTCTTGATGAGTTGCTGTAATTAGCAACGCCTTGCCGTCAACTGCACCAGAAGCATTTTGCACTTTGGCAACTCCCGGCAAGTAATACTGCCTTTCCATGTTTCCCCAACCGTTTGGTACCGGTGTGTATTGATCCGTGTTGTTTCTTCCATTGCCAGTTACATCGTGCCAGTCCGCTGCATTTGGGCTTGAGCCAATTTCTCCATCGAATTCATCGGACCAAATCAAAGTGCTTGGTGCAAGATCTGGAGCAGCAAAGTTGATGCTGTTTGAGGTCAAAGAAAGCGGATTGTAGTTTGGGTTATTAAACTGCACTTTCGCATAAACATCAAGTGACTGATAGCGCTTATCAACTACAAGTTCTGTCGTATTCTCAGCTTCTAGTAGTGATCCACCGGCGTACCAGGTAATTGATTTAGTTGTTGTTGGACTTGGGCTAGCCGGTGAGGAGAGCAAGAGTTTGCTGTTGGGTTCGTCTTTGGTAATTTGCACACTTCCGGTTATTTTCATCGCACCAACAACTCGGGATGCGGAAGTGACAAACATGGTCTTACCGTCACTAAATTTTGCGGTTTCAACTACCGCGATTTTTTTGCCCATAGCGCTTGCGGGCACCAGATAGCTAGCTTTTACGGCTGATTTGATTGGCCTACCGTCTAAAATCCATTGATAAGAAAGGGAAACTTTTTGATTCCACTTACCAGGGGTCACCTTGATGGTTTCAGATTTACCAATCATGGTTGGTAGTTGAGGCAACGCTAGATTCTTTTTTGCCAAGGCAGCCTGTGAGGTTGAGCCAACCAGTAGCAAACTAGCTAACAGCGCTAGTGCGGTTAAATATTTGCGAAACACAAAAACCTCTCAATGGGAAAGCGTTTCGCACACAACGCCTATCTAGCAGTCTATCTTTGCTAAACCCCGATAAACAGGCTTATTAGCGCTTGAAAATGAACTTTAGGTAGTTTCCCAGCGAAAGACCGCTGCCTAACTTTCTAAAACCAAAGGCTGCCCGAATCAGATAAGGCAGGGTCCGGTTTCCTTTAAATGCTCGGTCAAATATCTTGGCCCTAGCTATTCGGTCTTTTTCCGTTCCCCAACCGCTACCAGAACTGTCTTTTGGATGGGTTGCCAAAACGAGCGGAACGAATTCACATTTCAGCCCAGCGTCAATTAGATCGCAGATGAAGATGTATTCATCGCCGAGATAAGTTGCTTCCGCGCCTGCCCCAAATTCCTCATCAAATCGAACACCGGCAGATTTCACCTTCTCGACATCGATAACCATTTCGTAGGTGGCGGCTTTGGCCGAGTTTATTTTATTGAGTCTTTGAATTTTGTTCGGATAATTCTTTCTCAATGCACCGGATTCATCAACAGCTTCACCTAACAGTAGTGCCGCACCAGATTTTTCAAGATGAGTAACAGCCTTAGCGAGGTTCTCGAGGTTGAAAGCTATATCGTCATCGGCAAAGACCAAGTACTTGGTTTTTGAATTCTCAATGACTTTGTTTCTTATCTTGGTAACTCCGCGACCGGAAAAACCTAGGATCTCAACGCCAGAGGGTGCGTCGGTAAGAATGGGCGGCTCATTAGTTCCAGATTGAACAGTGACGAGAATTTCCCACTCGGGGTAGGCAGATAAATTCGGGAGTTTGATGTTTTTTAGTCTTGAAGCCAAGGTGCTATAGCCGATGGTCAACATCTTGCTTAGAAGTCTTCTTCGTCCAGTTTTAGATTTTTATACTTAGCCGCAGATTCACTCTGCGCTTTAGCTCTAGCAAATCGCATCAGCGATCCGCTGGTTTGAGCAAGATTGGAATTCTGCATTCGGAAACCTAGAAACAGCATGATTGCATCTGCTGGGGCAACCAGACCGATGTAGCTGTAGGCGAGCAAAACCCCGAGGGAAACCACGAAAGCCGCGTTGGCAATCAGGGTGCTGATTTCTGCAGATTTCACTCTGGAACGAATCTTGTCAAAGTTCGTGACAGATTCTTTCTTCTTCTGAGCTAGGGCAAATCCTTCCTGGGTTTCGATCTGTTTTTTGAACATGATTTTGATAAAAATCATGCAAATCAAAACCAAGGCAACATTGACCAGCCCCGCTTGCCAGTTGACAACGATAAAGAAGGTTGACAACACCACCACTTGTGCAAAAGTGTGAATCAGGTTGTTGGTTTCAAAAGCCAGCGCCCACTCCCAGGACTCAGTGATTTTGCTGCGCCAACCATTCCTGGAATTTAGAGCATCGTTGAAAACCTTTACTCGGTAAGTCTTTTGCCAGTAGGTGGCGAGGTGGGAAACTCCGAAAAGTCCAAAGAATAAAACGAAGTTGAAAACAATCTGTGACAGGGTTTCTTTGCCACCGTGCAGAATCATGTGGCTGAAGATGCGAATTACAAAAAGTTGCGAGAGTGGAACGATTGTGGCAATCATCGCCAGCAAGATTGCGCGATTGCGGTGCTTCCCCTTTGGAAAGAGCTTCGTAAAGGTCTTTAGGGTCTGACTAACTAAAAAGATCATTTGTTCTCAAGATAACTCAAGCCAGTCTTAATTGCTTGTGCCACCTCATCCATTTTCTCTTCGCTGATTTTGTGCAACTGAGTTATGTTGTCGAAATCCACCCGATTCAGATCAAGCGGAACACTCACTGGGCTAATAGCATCAAGTCCAACACCCTGGGCATAATCTCCATATTTGATGCCGGTGCCATGAACGGTATCTTCGAAACCTTCGAAGGTTATCAGAGCACACGGAATCCCATATGACTGGCAGGTAATGAACACGTGCATGGCAGAGGTGGCAACCCTCTCGTACTGGTTCAATGACCTAACAAATACTTCGATATCGTTTGGATGTGACATGAAGATATCTAACTCATCCATTTCAGGAGTTAGGACCAGAGGGATTCCCTTGTGAGTGAAATGTCTAACCAAAGCAACCCTAGAGTTATTGCTTCGTTCAGCAGGAAAGATCCTTGAAATCAAAACACCTGGATCGCCAAAGCTGGTAACTTCAGGCCCACCTGATTCGCGAACCACTCGCGCTGTTACTGGTCCACGCACTGAAACATAAGTTGCGCTCTTTGCCAGAGTTAGATCATCAGTTGATATGCCAGTGCCAACCACAACAGAATTTGGTTTTATAAATCTTCCAATCGAGCCAAGGCTAATCATGTGTGCTCTTGTAGCAATCTTTACCGGTGATTGAAAAATAATTTTCTTCTCGGTGAAGTGATTCACAACGAGTGGAGAAAGCCAATCACCAAAATTACCGGGGAATGGTTTTGCCCACCAGGCTAGTGCAACGCTCTTGTCATGCTCTTTACTTGCATAAAAGTAGAAACTTTTGGCAACAGCTAGGCTGTTCTGTTCGGCTTGAGTGAGTAAATATTTCTTTTCAAATAGCTCAACCGATTCCTGGAACTTCTTTGTGTTGCCAGCCTGAGCTAAATCCTGAATGGTGTTGAGGGCCCCATTACGCTCTCTTGCTTCTGGATTGGATTTACCGGTGGTCAAGATCCCAGTGATTCCAACGGTGTCGGCCAGCTGTCGAAGTTTTCTTGAAGTGCCGGCTGGAAGGCTGGATTCAACCTTTTTGGCGAACTTTAAGGCTGCTCTTCTCAGGCCTTTCTTCGAGTTGTGCTGCTCGACTTTGCCCTTGAATTCCGCGACATTTCCGCTGGAACCAAACTTGAAGAATGCTCTTCTGGCCTCATCTGAAGCGATTCCCATGCCAACAACGGCATTTGATGGGATGAACTGGAAAGTGAGATTATCGCAATTGGCTCGCCATGCTTCTTCCATGAAATAGTCATCGGTGGCTTTAACCGTGGAAGTTTTTTCAAGTTCAGCAGCATCACGAATCATTTTTCTTGCTAGCTCAGTTTTATTAACACCCCAGAACGATGGTTCCCAGAAACGGGATTTCTTATCGTACCCGATGCTCAGTGGCGATCCGTAGCCTCGCTGGAATCCGATGATGTCCGCTGTTGAAGAAAAAATATATTCAGGAATCTCCAGAAGCATGCAGTCGACATCCATCCAGAAAACTTTGCTGTCTGGATGCATTTCACACACTTCGGCTAGAAAAGGAACTTTCTTACGACAAATATCTGCCCAGTCCTCACCCGGTTTTTTCTCAATCTCTCGAAGCACATATTCGACCCCAAGACTCTCTAGATTTTTAGCTAACCTTTCACCGTGAGCACGGTAATAGTCATCCGCCGTATAGAACGAGCAAATAACAATCTTTGGTTCAGCCATCTACAAATTCCTAAAGTGTTTTTTAAATCTCGTTGTCGAAATCTTTTAACCAAGCTCTGAGCTCTTGACCAATATCTTCACGATCAACACCTAGTCGCAGTGTTGCTTTGATGAAATCCAATTTGTCGCCAGTGTCATATCGTCTTCCGCGGAAAACTACACCGAGGACGCCGCCAGCTCTATCTGGGTTGCTGGCAGCTTGCATTAGAGCGTCGGTGAGTTGAATTTCATTGCCACGACCTGGTTTGGTTTCTTCAAGAATTCCAAACATCTCTGGACGCAAAACATATCTACCGATAACGGCAAGGTTTGACGGAGCTTTTGAATTCTCGGGTTTCTCGACCAATCCGGTGATACGAACAACATCATCGACAATCTCACCCTGAATGGCCGCTGAACCGTAAAGATGAATTTGTTCTGGGCTCACTTCCATCAGAGCTACTACGTTTTCACCGGTGGATTCATGAAGTTCGAGCATCTTGGTCAAAAGTACATCTCTGGCATCCATCACATCATCACCCAGTAGTAGGGCAAATGAGCTATCTGCGATGTGCTGCTTGGCTCTGAGCACCGCGTGCCCGAGCCCTCTCGGATCGCCCTGCCTAACATAATGAATGTTGGCTAGATCACTAGAAGCCATGACCTGCTGCAAACGTGCGGTGTCACCTTTTTGCTCCAGGTTATATTCCAATTCGGCAACTCGGTCAAAGTGGTTTTCCAAAGCATTTTTGTTTCGACCAGTAACCATCAAAATATCGTTCAAGCCAGCATCAACAGCTTCTTCAACCACGTACTGGATTACTGGTTTGTCGATCAAGGGAAGCATCTCTTTAGGCATGGCCTTAGTGGCGGGAAGAAAACGAGTGCCTAGGCCAGCAACCGGTATGACCGCTTTTGTTACTTTAAATCTAGACATGGGCTCCCTCAAGAAATATCTGCTCCAAGTCTAGTTTCACCGCCTTGAGAACAGACCAGCAATAAACCCTAAACCCCAAGAAAAGTGCATGGTTGGCAAAGCCAAGTAGAGGCACAATCTGGCAATCAGGCTGAGCCCAGAAGCAGTGATGCTGGCAAAAAGCAAAAGAGCGAGGTATGTAATTAGCGGAATTAGTCCAAACCACCCAAATATGCCGAATATTGCGAGAAAAAGACCAAAAATAGTACTTAAAACCAAGGCAGGTGGAGCAAAATACCTCAAATTGGCCTTTTGCAGGTGTGATTTTGTGAGACTTGCCCGCCATGAGCCAGTCGTGAAGAACTGCTTGGCAAGTTTTCCTAGGTTTGACCTTGGATGATAGGTAACTTCCAGGCGGGGATCGAACCAGACGACCTTACCCGAATTCCGAATTCGAAGATTTAGCTCCCAATCCTGCCCTCGAACCAAGGTGTCGTTGAAACCACCCAAATCTTGGAGCACAGATCGACGGAAGACTCCCAGGTAGACCGAATCGCTTGGGCCGGCCTGGCCACCGACATGGTAGCTGCCGCCACCCAAACCAAGTCTTGAGTTGTAGGCAAAGGCAACTGCCTGCCGAAATGGTGTAAATCCAACAGCTTTCATGACTCCACCAACGTTTGCCGCCCCGGTTTCGTTGAGGATCTGCTTGGCCAAAATGCTGTAGTCAGGGGAAAGTTCACTGTGGGCATCAACTCGGACTACTATGTCATTTTGGCTGGCCTGGATGGCTCGGTTCAGCCCAGCTGCTGTATTACCAGTCGGATTTTGGACAATTTTGACAGGAAATCGCTTTTTTAGCTCCTCTGCCACCAAATTTGTGCCGTCAGTGGAGGGACCTAGCGCCAAAATGACCTCAATTTCACCCTTTTCGATTCCTTTTTGCTCAAAAATGCTCTCCACAGCAAAAGCTAGGTGTTTTTCCTCGTTTAGCACTGGCATAACGAACGAAAAAGTCTTCAAATCTTTGGTCTTGCCCACAGATAAACCTTACCCTTTTGAGTCTGATTTCGGGCTCTTTTTGTTCCCGTTTGAGAATTCTTTGGCAGCTTATCCACAGGTGAATATTGGGTTACGCTTTTGGTCACATGCCAGTAACTACGGGAAAAAATTTGTTTTTTTCCCCTTAATTGGTGGCATACTAAAACCCTAGTTTCATACTGTTTTAGGACTCCTGAGAGGGGAGAGCCTTGAGCTTATTAAATACACGTATACGTGGCCTAGTCGCAGTACTCGCCGCGCTTGCAATGATCGTCGTGCCGTTAAAAGTTTCTGCTTCATCAGCAGCAACTTCAAACGACACATCTTTATCTGTGTTCACAGTGAACGGGACAACTGTTCAAGATGGTGGCACCCTTGATCTTCCGCCCAACACAACCGCAGTTGATGTAGTAGCTCAACCAACTGATCCAGGTGCCACGGCGGTAGTTGCAGGTGCTAGTGGTCTTGTAGCTGGTGACAATCCTCTCAATGTCACCGTTACATCATCAGATGCAACTGAAACAAAAACATATTCTGTAAATCTTTCAGTCCAAAGTTTAAGTAACGATACCTCTCTTAAATCGTTCAAAGTCAATGGAACTGAAGTTGTGGATGGTGAAGATGTTTATCTTCCAGCATTCACTCAGAGTGTAAACGTTTCCGTTGAGACACTTGACGTTAACGCCACATTTGTAATTTTGGGTGGAACAGATCTAGTCGTCGGCGAAAACATTCTTAGCATTGTTGTAACTGCTCCAGATGGAACAGTTGGAACTACAAGCGTTGACTTAATCGTTGCTTTTAATTCGGATGCAAGTTTGGTTACATTCAGAGTCAACGGCGATGATGTTCAAGACGGGTCCGTGGTGGAACTCGAAGCCTTGACAACTGAAGTTGATGTTTTGGTTGAGACCACTGATCTCGATGCAACTTATGAAATTTCCGGTGACACCGCTTTGGTGCCTGGCGAAAACCAACTCAGTGTTATCGTTACAGCCGCTGATGGCGAGACGACAGAGGAGTTTTATGTAACCCTAAATGTTGCTCTCAACACTGACACTTCAGTTGAACAAATTTTGATTGAAGGCATTGATGTTGTTGATGGTGAATCAATTGATATCGCGGCTGGAACCGAATCGGTCCAGGTTGATGTAACTACTACCGACCCTGACGCCACTGTTGAAATTACGGGCGATTCCGATCTAGTAGCAGGTGAAAACACCCTCTCAATCCTTGTCACTGCTGCTGATCAGGTAACCACCCAAGAGTATGTGATAACCCTTAACTTGCTCAGAAACGACGATATCTCTCTAGCAACATTCGAAGTTAATGGCGAGGCCGTGGAGGATGGTGCAACTGTTGAACTTGCTCCGCTAACTAGCTCGGTAGATGTGTTCATTGAAACAACCGACCCAGATGCGACATTCGAGGTAAGCGGTGCTGAGGAGCTGACCGTTGGCGAAAATGACCTCGTAGTCATGGTCTTCGCGGCAGACGGACTCACAGAGGCTAGCTATGTTGTGACTCTAATTGTGCTTCCTAACAACGACGCATCTGCTGACATTACGGTCAATGGCATTTCTGTCGTAGACGGGGACGCGCTCGTTCTGGAATATGGAACATCCGAAGTCGAAGTCGAAGTCATACCTGCTGACCCTGATGCCATCTTCGAAGTTATTGGTGATTCGGATTTGGTAACGGGTGACAACGAGCTTGTCGTTTTAGTCTTGGCTGCCGACGACGAAACTCAGATTATTTCAACAATCACTCTTACGGTGCTGCCGAATACCGACACTTCTTTGGCTGTGTTCCAGGTTGCTGGTGTTGATGTTGTTGATGGTGATTCTGTTGAGGTTGAGCCTGGTACTTCTGATGTTGAGGTGGTTGTTGAGACTACTGATCCGGATGCGACTTTTGAGGTGTTTGGTGATCAGGAGTTGTTGCCAGGTATTAATGATCTAGTTGTTACTGTTACGGCTGCTGATGGTGAGACTGTTGTTGATTATGTGGTTTCTGTTGTTGTTCCGTTGAGTGATGATGTTTCGTTGTTGTCTTTCCAGGTTGATGGTTCTGATGTTTCTGATGGTGATGTTGTTGAGTTAGCTGCTTATACCACTGATGTTGATGTGGTTGTTGAGGCTAATGATCCTGATGCGACTGTTGAAATTGAGGGTGCCGGTGGTTTGGTTGCTGGTGAGAATGTTTTGACGGTTACTGTTACTGCTGTTGATGGTGAGACTGTTGGGTCTTATTCGGTGGTTTTGGTTGTTGCTTTGGGTGATGACACTTCTTTGGCTACTTTCCAGGTGAATGGTGAGGATGTTGAGGATGGGGCTACTGTTTCTTTGACTGCTGGTACTTCTGCGGTTGAGGTTGTTGTTGAGACTACTGATCCTGATGCGACTTTTGAGGTTTCTGGTGATGAGGGTCTGTTTGTTGGTCAGAACGAGTTAGTGGTTACTGTTACTGCTGCTAATGGTGATGTTCTGGATTATGTCGTTATTTTGGATGTTCCAGCTTCGGATGATGTTTCTGTTTCGTCGATCACTGTGAATGGTGATGATGTTTCTGATGGTGATGTTGTTGAGTTGGCTAGTGGCACGACTGATGTTGATGTTGAGGTTGTGACTTCTGATGAGGATGCTTCTTATTCGGTGACTGGTGATGTTGGTTTGGTTACTGGTGAGAACATTTTGACTGTCACGGTTACTGCTGCTGATGGTGAGACCACTCAGGATTACACCATCACCCTAATCGTGCTGCTAAGTGATGATGTTTCTTTGGCTGTGTTCCAGGTTGCTGGTGTTGATGTTGTTGATGGTGATTCTGTTGAGGTTGAGCCTGGTACTTCTGATGTTGAGGTGGTTGTTGAGACTACTGATCCGGATGCGACTTTTGAGGTG
>Ga0214923_10007958_pt1 | contig 11416 bp, 21 predicted proteins | sample LL1510_MetaG_FD_177993 | JGI IMG/M metagenome (GOLD analysis project Ga0214923, IMG submission 177993) | Freshwater microbial communities from Lake Lanier, Atlanta, Georgia, United States - LL-1510 | ecosystem: Environmental > Aquatic > Freshwater > Lake | place: USA: Georgia | collected... | reverse complement strand
TTATCATGCCATTACCTATATTGATGAAGTTCATGCTGTGGGACTATATGGGTTTCATGGTGCTGGTAAATTAGAAGAACTTGGTCTACAAGATCGCATTGACATAGTAAATGGAACCTTGGGGAAAGCGTTCGGCACACAGGGAGGATATATTGCTGCTGATGCTGTGGTTATTGATGCCATACGCAGCGTTGCAGCAGGTTTTATCTTTACTACATCAATGAGTCCCGTTACTTGTGCCGGTGCATTGGCTGCTGTGAAATATCTTAAAGATCATAACGAGTTACGAGAAAAGCATCAACACAGAGCCAGACAACTCAAGCAAAAACTTATTACAAGTGAGCTACCTTTAATGTCATGCAGTACTACACATATTGTGCCTGTGCTTGTGGGTGAAGCTAAAAAGTGTAAGGCCATGAGTGATCACTTACTGAACGAGCATGGTATATATGTGCAGCCCATAAACTCACCTACGGTTGATGTAGGAACAGAACGACTACGCTTTGCTCCTACTCCCTTGCACGATGAAGGTATGATTGAAGATTTAGTTGATGCTCTTAAAGAAACCTACGAACTTATTGGCACCAACTCTGTTTAGCTTCGCCGTAGTATTCTCTGGCAAATCCATTTTGTATTAGCATTGCTCTAAGGCTAACTCCGTTTAAGATAAGATCTCCTAATACACGACCACCGAACTTGTCCCAACCATAAAGAACGACTTGACGCTTTTGACTTTGAGCAACGGCGTTCTTAGTAAATGCGGTGGCTGCTTGACCTCGCTGATCTTCCGTGGGGCATTGAGCACGGAAGCCTTTTTCTGGGGTGTCAACACCGTATATACGCACAGCCAACTCAGGCTTGAGTGGTGCTGGTAGAAAAGGTGCCGCTATAACCACAGTGTCGCCGTCATTGACACGAACAATCTGTGCGTCATAGGTTACACCTTGTGGTTGTTTCTGTGCCAATACAATGGCTGGTAATAGCAGAAGAACTGCCAGTAGTTTTTTCATAGTTCGCTCCTAATAAACTACTATTATTTAATTAAAAGCTATTATTAAACCAGCCTATCTTACGACCTTCTGCGATACGGCGTTCGTATTCTTCTGGAGTGCTAGGAAAACGCCATGCCCATATGGCCACAAGAGCCATGAATACAGCAGTATAGATAATACCACGCATGGGCACATTACCCGTATACATTAGAGCAAGGCTCACTGACATAGATGCCAGCATAAAGAACTTTAGTTTAAGAGGAAACACACGCTTCTGATTCCAGTTTGTAATAAACGGTCCGAATATCCTATGATTCATAATCCAGGCGTGCATCCGTGGACTTGATTTTGCAAAGCAATAGGCAGCAAAAACTATAAAAGGACTGTATGGTAGTCCCGGTAAGATCACTCCAAGGTAAGCCACTCCTAAACTGATAAACCCCAATGCTAGCCAAAGATATCGTTTCATACCATTCCCCATCCGCCTTCGCTTTTTTTCGCGAGCAAATCAAAACCATTGGTACACTGATGTAATGGACAAATTTTAGGAGTGGTATAGAGTTTTATATTATCTATAAAAAGATTTCCTAACTTATCTGTTTGACACCACCCTCTAAAAACATTTCCATCCGAATCTATTACAATTTGATCTTTTCCTGCATGGCAAAAATGACCATAAAAGTTATTTAGAAATTCAATTTTTTTATGTTCAACTGTTTGTGTAGTTTGATCAGGGCCTTTGCCTATTATTACATAGTATTGATTCCATTGATATTGATCATAGTCTAGATAAATGTTATTTCCTCTAGTATGATTTTTGAATAACATTTGAATTTCAGTTGCAGCTCCAATATTTTTAAATTTTTGATAGCAGCTTATTCCAAAATCCCAATTTTCAGGTGTAATGGCGACTAAAACAATACATCTTTCCTTCAATAGTTCTACTTTCTCAATAAAAGTTTCTAAATCATCATGTAGATGATAGGTTAAATTAATTTTATAAATTTTATCTTTTACTCTATTCCAATTTTCTAAGGATGCTGAACCGTTGGATCTAAGATAAAATTTAAATTTTTTATCAATTTTATCAATTTCGTCTAACAAGTTAAGATCCAGTGATATTTCACCGCCTGTTAAATTTATTACACAATGTTGGAAATCGTAGGCAAAATCATTTATATTATTAAAAGCTAGAATAAATTGATCTTTGGTGGGAAAAGGTCTAGTGCCATTATTTAAGTCAGGATGACAATAGGAACATTTAAAATTACAATTGTTTCCTAAGTTCCAATCAATTAATAATTGCATGTTTTACAAGTTTTGTAAAAAATCATTCCAACTAGAATGTCTTATGTTATATGGCATTTTTTTCCTTTTATTAATTAGATCATAGTAAGTAGGTTTGTAAGGTTTAATTTTGGGTAATATTTTATGATTATTACCTTTATAGCTATTACATGGATTACAGGCTGTAACAGTATTTTCGAAATTAGTTTTACCTCCTTTACTTAAAGGCAACACATGATCTAAAGTACATTCTTTTTTTTCTAAATTCTTTAAACAATAGCAGCAAATTAAACGATCTCTAAGATAAACATTAGATCTACTGAATCTTACTGTCTGCTTAGGTTTAGAATATTCATTCAGGATAAGAATACTAGGAACTAAAGTAGACCATGTAGGACTACTTACTGTCCAACTATCATAAAATTCAAGTACGGTGGCTTTTTCTAAAACCATATATCTTATAGCTTCTTGCCAATCTATTACGCTAAGAGGCAAATAATTCAAAGGTTGTCCATCTGCATTTAACAAAAGTGTATCACTCATTTTTAATTTAAAATATTATTCACAAACTCTAAACCAGAACATTCTATACAGTGTGTCCATTGCTCAGTGCTATCTAGTTCAAAAACATTATGATAATTAGGAGTGGCTAATAACCAACTATTTTCATGACTATAAGGATGTTTTCCTAATACTTCACTTTCTAATTGCTGTGGATTCCATGCACATAAGCCTAAAAATAATCTCCAATATCTAGGTCTATCACCCATAGCTAATCTTCGCAACAAATCTGCTTGGCTACTCATACTAAACATGTTGTTTATTTCAAGTGTATTATTACATCTCCAGTCGGAACTATGCAAGACCACAAGAGCTTTGCTGTTTACCGGACCACCTATATAGGCATATCCAGGAATATCAACGGCTTCACCAAGTTGTTGACTGAAATCTCTTAGATTATTTTTACTGTTTCGATTAAGTAAAACACCCATACTTCCTCTATGATGATTTTCGGTGATAAAAATCACAGATTTTTGCCAAAAATTTCCTCTAATTGTCGGTGGTGCTATTAATAACTGTCCTGTGAAATTCATTATGTTAGATTCATGTCCTGTTTGAACGCAGCATATCTTGCCATTCTATCCTGTAGACCAATAGACCCGCCGTTCACTATTCTAGTTATTGCTCTAACATCATCCCAGTTGGAAATTTGGTTGCTCACATGCTTCGTCCAATACCAAACTGCTGTTTTAGCTGCGATGCCAGGATTCTCTACTAATTCAGGCTTTTCTTCTAAGGGCAAACCTAAATCTCTAGCTGCTGCTCTATAATTATTACGTCCTGTGAGTTGGATAAAACCTCGTCCTCTATAACGATATCCATCTCCAGGATTCACATTACCCATTCTACCCTGATAGGACATCTGTTGACGACTTGGTCCCCATATTTCACTTAGGACTCTGAACCCACCAGTCTCATGACTACATTGAGCTAGAAATGCGGCTAGTTCTTTTCCTCTAATTCCATTGCTTGTAGCTTCTCTTGTAAGCATATCTCTAGACTCTTTAACACCTAAGTGACTAGAACTGATTTTTCCTTTATATTCTTCGGGTCGAGCTTTTTCTAATTTACCTAGTAATTGTGGCTTTAAGGCTAGTTTGGCATTCACTGCTGCCACAGTATCTTTATAAGGAATACCTGTTGCAGGCAGTTTGTGGTCTTGTTGAAATTTTAAAATTCCAGCTTTAGTAAGTGGACCAATTATACCATCATCCTTCGTTTCGCCTACGTCATAGCCTAGTGCCATCAGTGCTCTCTGTAGGTTCATAGCCTCTACGCCACGAGTTCCTAGCCTAGGAGTTGTGGGTAATTGGACAAAGCCTTCTTTGCTGCCAGGGCTTAGGTAAGTTTGTATAACTTGTTCCATGCCCTGTTTTGTAGCAGTGGCTACTTTTTGGAATAGATCATAAATCGAAGGAGGAATGGCTCCGCTAATAGTATCCCGTAGTTTACCTAAAGTCTGATTGATAGGCGCATTAGGTGTTTGTGGTTCAGTAAACTCTCTTACCCTCATCGTTGGTCCTTTCTAGTTCCATAATCGGGTAAAGGACCACCGTATTTCTTACCTTTGATCTTCTTGCCACCCACTGTAATTCTAACAGCACTTTTACCGTGTCCAATTAGATGACTTTTTTGCCCTTCTCTAGCTCTTAGACCTTGGCTCTTGCAGCTGGCAAGATTGCTGGCACCTAGATCTGAATCTGCTTTGGTGCTTAAACATAAGGCACGACTGGCTTTTTCATCCAAATCGGCCAATTCTTCGTCAGTGATAAATTCTCGTATTAGCATAATAATATATTTATGGTTTAGACTTCTAAGTCTAACCATTCATATACATTTAGCCACTTGCGTTTGCCTATAGTTTCTTTAAGATGTTTGAGGTCAGCACAGGTTTTACTGCGAAATCTGGGTATTTCTTCGTAGGGAACAGGTATTCTAACTAGGTCTACACCTTCTTGTTCTGCTATAGTTTCTGCTATATCCAAGAAGCTGTGGGATAATCCTGATCCTACGTTCCAAATACCACTTCCTTTTACAGTTTTAATAAAATCTAACTGTAATTGGCATACATCTCCTACCCAAGTCCAATCTCTAAACACTTGATCAGCAGTTTCCCATACCTCTATATAGCCTTCTTTACGAGCCTGTTCTCGCCATTTGTGTATCACATTGGCCCTGTGCCCTCTAAGATGCATCCATTTTCCATAGACATTAAAATAACGAAATCCTTGAACAAAGATTTTATGTTCTTGTTCAAATACCCAACGATCAAAAAGGTATTTTGACCAAGCATATGGAGTCTGTGGATGGCATGGAGCATATTCTTCAAAGTTGTTAGTATTTCCATAAACAGAACTAGAGCTGGCGTATTGTAGATTAACGCCTAGTCTACTACATTCTTTAAAGATATACTTGCTAAAGTCATAATTTTGAATCATGACCTTTTCCACATCAATTTCAGTCATGTCAGCAATAGCTCCTAGATGAACGACCCAATCATAGTCTCTAACATCAGGCCAATGCTTTGGATCCCAGTCGTATCCTTCTACATGCCAGTCTGGTTGACGGCCAAGAAAGGCCGTCATATTTTTACCAATAAATCCTTCACTGCCAGTTACTAATATCTTCATGAAGATATTTATGGACTAGGTCTCTTATGGAAAATTTACCTTTTATGCGAAGAACTCGTTGAACACAGACGATGAAACTTTTTTCTTTTCGTTTTTAATTTTAGGTAAAGTCACTATTTTTGTTGGTTCGGATTTAGAACCTGTATCCTTCTCTAATACAGTCAGGAACTGCTGAAGTTCTTTTTCGGCATTCAATTTTTCTAGCCAAGTCTTGTCGAAATTTTCAGGAATACAAAAATAAAATCTTCTTCGTATTTTCTTTTGTTGTCTATACCAATCAGTAGAGGATATGTATTCGATATAGCTAAAAATTAGCTCAATAGGTATATCTTGTCCCACATTATCTATCCAGTATTTCTTAAACGAGTCATGTATGTTTTTATCTACTTCAAACAGAGGTATTGTTCTACAGCATCCTGGACTACTTGTTCGTGTAATATCGTAATCACAAAAACCGAAATAATCTGTGCTACCATCTGATGGATTGGAGGTGAAGTAAAAACTAGGACAGGGATTAGGATTCAACTCATAAACAAAACTACATTTTTTAACATCTTTATTTCTAAAATAATATCTAACTTCTTTCCGATGTTGAATTGATTGATAGTTACTTATATCTTTAAAGATACTAACATCAACTTTGCTTTTAACTTCATTTATATATTCTGCAACTTGAGCGAGTTTAGACTCGACTTTTATAATATCATTGCTCGACAACACCTTTAGATGGTATTTGCCTTTATAAGATAAATCTTCTTTTAACGATTCAATTGTTGCAGTTTTTGTAAAAATTTTTACTAATCGATTTTTAAATTCTTCCTTAGACTCCCCTGACACGCTTACTAAAAAGCTTTCAGCGGGTACACTACCTAGATAGGTCTTCTTGAAAATTTTCTGAAATGGAATGTCAGTATCTTCAAGTTGTAAGATTGAATCTACAGCTTCATCTCTGCTGTTATGTTTAGTTATATAGTTTGATTCGTCGCCACCAATAACCATGGACAGCATAATAAGTCCTTGGGCAACATTTTCGAATTTCGAAGGATCAATATCAAATACATTCACAATTGTAAAATTCTTTTTAAGAAATTTTTTAAACTGAGTAAAAAATTTACTATTGTTAGTGATCAAACTTTTCGGAATGATATAATGAATACCGCCTTGATATTGATTTGTCAGCAGTATGTCGGCAGTCTTGATTATGAAAAAAACTGCCTCTTCTCTAATTCCAGTAACATTGTACTTATGAGACAGTTTTTTAATATAGTTCTTGTGAGTCGTAAGACTAAATGCCGGACTTCTAAATGGTACATTGCCAACAAAATGAACTTTATTACTATCAAATTTTAGCTCAGTGCAGATGTCATAAAAATTTTTGTTATATAAATCAAGATCTGGAAATCGTTCTTTCCCTTTGTCATACCACTCAGTATCTAGTTCAATACCAACAATTTTAGCGTTAGGATAAAACTTTACTAGCGGTTCAACAAACCCGCATCCACCAAAGCTTGGTTCAACAATAACATCCGCTTCAATATGTAATTGACGCAGAATATCTTCGACTAATGGAACAGGTGTGAAAAACTGCCCTAGTTGATATTTTTTAGATTGTATGTTTTTTTCTTCTAGCATGTGGTTACTATTTATATTAGTATACGACGTTCTCGTACTTAGTAAGATCATACTTGGAAAGATCAGTGATAAAAGGAGTTCCGATAGTTACATCCAGGAAAAACAGTTCGTGGAACCGTGATTTGATATCAACCTGACCTTCGGTGGTATGATTCTTATGCTGAATCCCCATTGGAATTTTACCTGCTTCTACATTGTTCTTACCAGGAGCTCGACTCAATAAATGATATGGGACCCAATAATGGATAGCGCCGTTACCGTAAAGGGCCGAAAACAAACCATAATCAGCACAGTCGGGTTTAACTTGTTGCCATGTGCCTTTCTTAGGAGGAACGACTTTACCTTGCTCAATCATGATGTTGGTGGCACGCTCGGCCCATGTCAGTGCATAGCCTCGCTTTTCGATCTGTTTCTTACTATCAGGTGTCATTACAGTGAAAAATTTTATTTCAATAAGATCACCTTTGAGGGATTGAGAAATTGAAGGGTGCATCACAGAATCGTGGTTAGCATTTCGCTTGGGGAGTAGTTGTGGACATGCGCTACGAAATTCGTTTTCCCAATCGTCGCCACGATGCTTTGAGATACCTTCCTTGAACCACTTTTGCATTTCTGCTGGGAATCCATATGAATCCGTCCAGCGGGATAAGGCCACTTGATCCTGAAACTGTCTAAACTTTTGTGTATCAAGAGCAACAATATCCTGAATCGTAAATGTCTTCATCTTCAAGTCCTGTGTTGTTTATTCTTAAACTGTTACTATAACAACAGTATAGCATCAATGTAAATCAGTGTCAACCTCATCCAAACCCGTTGACAAGGTTATGATTATTCAGTATAATAACGATATTGTAAACGCCTAGGAGCAATAAATGAAACGCTATTTGGTAATTTTGTCAATTGGATTGGCAGGCTGTACCAGTATGGACAAGGCCTTAGATAGCTATCTTGCCAATATTCCTTGCCCTGGTACACGGAGCTATGATCCTCAAATCTGTAGAGGAGAGAAACCTGCTCGATTACCAAACTTTACTAATGAAGCACAGGATATCATGCGGCGTTGCGGCAGTATTGGTGCTGATTGCCCGGGACCACTAAAATGAAAGTTACAGTAAGAAATCCAAGCTATGAACAGCGTCACAGTTATTTCTTTGACATCTCAGAGTTTCATACCTATGAAGGTGACGAGACCAAACTCAAACACGTTGACCAAAACGAATACCTATGCCTTACCACAGGCTTGAAAGACTTTCCTGTTCGTGTGATCAACAGAAACAAGATTGTAAGCATTGACAACAATCAAATAAAGCAAGCCAAAGTGAATTCTGTTAAACTAACCAAAATTGTAAAAGGCAGCAAAGGCGACGAATATGTTGTCACTAAGGAAAACGGCCAATGGAGCTGCACCTGTACAGGCTTTCAATTTCGTAGAAAATGTAAACACATTGGAGATATAAAATAATGGAAACATTATCAGAGCTTCGAGAACTGGCTCGTTCCCAAAAAATTGTAAGAACTAATTTAATCGAATGGGCATTAGAAGAAAGAGCCGATCATAAAGATTTACAAACAGAACCCTTATTAGACTATATTCATAAAATAAGATTCTTTAATGCTAATATTAATCGTGCGAAAGGTCGTGAGTTCGCACACGATATAGATCTCGACGAAGTAGACTGTTATAGAATAGGAGTAAAACAAAATTGGCTCTGTGCTATTACAGGAGATAAGTTAGAATTTACAAGAGGAGGCCAAATGTATAATGGAAAATGGTGCAATCCAATGTCATGCACTAACGACAGAATTGATCCAAATGAAGGTTATTTTCCCGATAATGTTCAACTTGTTACCTGGGAAGCTAATTGGTTCAAGAACGGATTAACTATGATACAATTTAAAGATCTAATCCAAAAAACATATGCGTGTCTTAACCTCTGAAATGAATATTATAAAAAGAGACCTTCTAGGTAAAGAACTCAAGATCGGACAGTTTGTGGCTTTTACACAGAGTAACCATCTGTATGTGGGCAGAGTAAAGAATATTGCCAAAATTATGATTCGTGTAGAGAGAATCAAAACAGTTCGATACATGAGTGAAGAAGTCAATAAATACCCAGAAGATGTTGTCATACTGGAAGAACAAGATATGACTTGGTGGTTACTCAAAAATGTCGGAACATAAAATTATTGACTCCAATCAGCTAGTAAAAAAGTTTGATTTTAGTAGCCTAATCACAGCAACTGATAATCAAGAAGCATGTATTATTGTCAAGTCTATTATAGATAGTGGCAACTACTTTACTAATAGCCCACCTTATCAAACCAAAGAAAATATTTTTGGAAGATCTGAAGCGTTGTGGCTAAAATATCGTATGAGTTTTTTATTCAGTGTGTTCATGTATTTGGATAAAGAAGTTAAGGTATCTAATATGATGGCTTGGAGCTATATGACTAATCTTTCTACTGTGGAGGACACGAAACAATATTGGCATCACCATTGGCATCCTCAAAACCCAGATGCTCAGATGATGAGTGGAATTTTTTATCTACACATACCTGATGATGTAAACGATATCAAAACATGTGGCACAGAAATGGCACCCAATGGTCCAGAAAGTATGAATCGTTATTTTGTTACACCTAGCCTGGGCCATTGGACTATTTTTCCTAGCCAAACTTGGCATAGACCAGGCATTGTTCAAAGCAATCAGTATAGATATATTCTTGCTGCTGATGTAGAGTATCTACCATGACTTGGAGTATCCGTAGAACTGATCGTAGAATGAACGGGTATAACGACTTTGCCTATGTTGCCTCACCTAATACGTATTCTTTTAACGATTTAATTTTAGCTCGCAACTGGTGCTGGGAAACCTGGGGACCTAGCTGTGAACTAATATTATTTAGAAAGGTAAAAGATCTAGAATTTATTACAGATCAGTGGTGTTGGCATACAGAATTTGATAATTTAAAACTTTACTTTAAAAGCAGCAAAGAAGCAAACTGGTTTAAACTGAAATGGCTATAGAAGTAGTTGTTAAACATCTAGTGCCTACTGAGATAATGGCAGTTGTTAGAGATCTTAGAGATCAAGGATTAGAACAAGGACTGGACTTTGATTTTGCCTATACACCGGAACGAATAGAATTATTTGGCACAAATAATTATCATAGATTTACTACATTTACTTTTTATAATGAAAAATGGTCTAGTTGGTTCATACTCAAATATAGTTATCTGATGCTCGATGTATAAATTTACTTGGCGTAAAAGCAAATTGAAACGACTAACTCTTGTGGCAGATTTTGTAGACGAAGAAATCATAAATTACGAATCTAAAGATATATTTGATGAAATTGGAGAATGGTGCTTACAAAATAACTGCGGGCGTCGGACTGCCTATTGTATGTTTAAGTTCCCTAATCGTAAAAAACTGGATTGGTTTTTACTAAGGTGGTCTTGACGTGGTTCCCCAAGTAGATGTGAATTTATTATTGGAAATAGACTATGGTTGGTCTTTAGTTAGTCTGAGCCAAGACGCTAGTAATTGGGTGAAACAAAATTATAAAGAAAATATTCAATGGCGTGAATATATTGACGTCGACTGGCAGATATATTATAATAGGCTGGAAATAGATCCAAAAATATTATCAATCCTAAGATTAAAATATCCTAGTTTTATAGACAATACACTCAGATGGAAACAACCTACGAAGTCATTGAAGTAGAAGGACGCACATTTCCTGCTACTCAATGGTGTATTAAAACTTTTGGTTCTGCTAGTAGTCGTTGGTTTATGGCCGGGCATACTTTTTATTTTCGTAATGGTCGAGATGCTATGTTATTTCAACTTACTTGGTGTTGCTAATCTTAAAGAATACGAAGAAGAATGTCGTATTAGGCACACCAATCCCGCTGTACAAAAGGCCTACGAACATTATAAAATGTTATTGGAGTTAGCAAGATGAAATATAAAACTTTGAATAGTAAAATTCAAGCAGTTAAAGAAGGCGACCCGCAATGGGTTCTCAAAGACGGCATAGTAACAGCCCCTAGGGCAGGATTTGAGATAAGTCAGCGATGTCCAGATAATTACAAATCATTGATACTAGAATGTATTGAGCATGGCTGGCTCAAACCTGTGGCCTATGTCTATGGAAAAACTCTAACTATGGATGCCCTAAGATGAAACTTAAAACTTGTGAAGTTGGGATGTTCAGGCTACCTGGTATCATCATAGAAGATGACAATGATGAAAATAAGACCAAGGTAAGTGAAGAACAACTTAAAGAAATGGAAGAATGGTGTAACAGT
>Ga0214923_10007957_pt1 | contig 11418 bp, 8 predicted proteins | sample LL1510_MetaG_FD_177993 | JGI IMG/M metagenome (GOLD analysis project Ga0214923, IMG submission 177993) | Freshwater microbial communities from Lake Lanier, Atlanta, Georgia, United States - LL-1510 | ecosystem: Environmental > Aquatic > Freshwater > Lake | place: USA: Georgia | collected 2015-10-15 | reverse complement strand
CACCGGGGCGGCCGGAGGTGCATCCCCCCCGCAGGCGGCCAGCAGGGCGGAACCCGCTGCGCCGATGCCACCCAAGGCCAGTCTTCCGAACCAGGCGCGCCTGGTCGTGCCCGGCCTCGCCCCTTGACCGAATGGCTTCGCTACCCGTCCATCCATCGTCGCACCCTCCCGTTGTCGCCGGTACGGTACGTCTGCAGGGCGGGTACGTCAACCCCGAACCACTCTCCCGCGCAGCAGGCTTGGCCCGGCAAGTGTCACGATGCACCGTCATTCCACCCTGGGAGCGCCGGCGCCCTCGCCGGCAAGGCTTCTCAGGACGTGCCCGCGTGAGATTTCCCGCACGCTAGCCTCATTCGACCCGAAGTTCATGGCAAGTGACACGATGAGGCGTGACGTGCCAGACGAGGGCACAAGGTACGAGGCCCTCAAGACGCAGGAAGCCCCGCTGCCTTCGCGACAGGAGCAGGGCCTCCGAGTGCTAACCAGCGCCAGCGACGTGCCGTCAGCCGGGCGCGAAAGAGTGCTAGCGAACCGCGGGAATGGGTGCGCCGACCGGCATGAGGCGGAGCTGGGTGGGCGTGATCGGGATCACGTTGGCCCACGTGTAACTCGCCTGGAAGGTGCGCAGGTCTGGGATGGCGTGAAGGAAGCGGTCGGACCCAACGACGTAGATGGTGCCGGTGCCCTTGACATCCCAGAGGAGGCGTCCGTCGGCGGGGGTCGCCACGGGAATGGCGTCGACGGCCCCGGCAGGCATGTCCATCGTCAGCAGCTGCCTCCAGTCGATCTGCGACACGATTGCGGTGTCGCTGGGATCTGCCCAGACGAGCAAGCCGTTCTCGTCGACACCGTAGACATCGAAGGTGACGCTGTTGCGAACCCACTCCTTGAAGGTGCGGGCGCCAGTGACCGGGTCAAGGGCAGCGCGCGCGATGGTACGGCTGTAGCCCCGGTTGGAGGTCACGGTGATGGAGGCCGGGTTGGCGTCGCGGGTCCACGTGTACTTGAGGGGCACGGGCGTGGCAGTCGGAACGGCGGTCCGCGTCGGGACAGCGGTCGCTTCCGGCGCGCTTGAGCTACCTCCACTTGAAGCGGGAGCATCATCGAGGATGGGGGTGTTCCGATCCGAAGTCGTCCCGTCACCCAACTGCCCCGCTACGTTCCAGCCCCAGCAGTAGGTGGCAGCCGCAGTGATCCCGCACGTATGCCGAAAACCTGCACCAATGGCTGTGTAGGAAAGGTTTCGTGCCACCGCCACTGGGAGCGTCGAGCTAACGTTCGTCGCGTTGCCCAGCTGTCCATTGGTATTTTTGCCCCAGCAGTAGGCTGCAGCCTCACTGACCGAGCGCCTGCCCACGGAAACGGCGCCAACGTTGGCTTGCTGGATGGCACACGTGTGACCCTCACCCGCAGATATTGTGCTAAAGGTGAAGGTCGTGTCGACCGCGGTGGGCACGTTATGGTCAGTGGTCGTGCCGTCTCCCAGCTGCCCGGCATTGTTGTACCCCCAGCAGTAGGCTGCACCTGCACTGACTGAGCGCCTGCCCACGGAAGACGGGCCAACGTTGGCTTGCTGGATGGCGCACGTGTGCTCAGAGCCCGCAGCGATCGTGGTGAAGGTCAGGCCGCCAGAGACGGCGACAAGCGTGGGCGTAAGTCGGTTGGTGTTCGAGCCGTCACCCAGCTGTCCGGCATTGCCCGTCCCCCAGCAGTACGCAATGCCCGTGCTCGTCAACCCGCACGTGTGCGCATAGCCCGCAGTTATGGTGCTGAAGGTGTGGCCCCCAGAGACCGCGGTGGGCACGTTATGGTCAGTGGTCGTGCCGTCACCCAGCTGTCCGACATTGCCCCTCCCCCAGCAGTACGCAATGCCCGTGCTCGTCAACCCGCACGTGTGCGCATTGCCCGCAGCGATCGTGGTGAAGGTCAGGCCGCCAGAGACGGCGACAAGCGTGGGCGTAAGTCGGTTGCTGTTCGAGCCGTCACCCAGCTGTCCGAAAGGGCCATTCCCCCAGCAGTACGCAGTGCGCGTGCTCGTCAACCCGCACGTGTGCGCACTGCCCGCAGCGATCGTGGTGAAGGTCAGGCCGCCAGAGACGGCGACAAGCGTGGGCGTAAGTCGGTCGGTGTTCGAGCCGTCACCTAGCTGTCCACTCGCGTTGTACCCCCAGCAATACGCGATGTCCGTGCTCGTCAACCCGCAGGTGTACGCGACGCCCTGGGCAATGCTAACGAACGCAACGTTCCCAACGGTCGAGGTATCCACCTTCCGGGTGCGCACCGACTGCGCAGGGTCTCCCGACGTTGCGGAGAGTGCCGGCGAGGCGGAGGGGGCGACCGTTGCCGTGCTGGTGACGGTCACGGAAGGTGACGTAGCGACCGTCGGTGACAGCGTCGGTGAGACCGTCGCTACCGGCGTGGCAGTGACGGTCATCGTGATGGATGGCGCCACGGACGCGACGCCAGTTGCCAGCGGGGTGCTCGTCCCGACGGGGACTTGCGCCGTTGCGGGGAACGCGCCTCCTTGGAGGATGACGGCGACGGCGGACAGGGATGCGAGCAGGACGGGAACGACCCGGTACGTGGCGCGACGTTGTGGCATAGCCTCGTCGTCTTTCTGCGATCTCGCAGCAACTTCCCCTACACAGGCGTAAGGATGCCCGGGTTCGGGGGAAATGGCTCGCGATGCACCAAGGACCGAGACCTGACCGTAAGGATTACAAACCAGCCCGTGAAAAAACTCAGGGACTTTGTGGCTGGTAACAATCTTGTACGAGGTCAGGAACGGGGAGTGGTGGTCCGTCGCCGGGCGCTTGGCCCGACCATGTTGCGAAGACAGGGGGCAGCCCTCAGGTGTCCGTGGTGTGGGCGCCCCGGGATGCGGTCCGTGAATACCCGCCGATGTTCGTGGTGGATCACCCGCCGTGCTTGGGCGCGAATCCGCCGTGCGTGGGTGAGGATCCGGGCGTGCACCACGATGCAGCCATCCACGTGAGGCCCATCCCTGGGAGCGCCGGCGCCCTCGCCCGCACGGTTTCTCAGGACGTGCCCGCGTGCGACTTCCCGCACTTGAACCTCATTCGACCCGCACTTCCCGGCCCGTGTCGCGATGCACCGTCAGGCCAGACGAGGGCTGCGGGGTGACGTAGGTGGACGGGAGAGTGGTGATTCCCACTGGGTGAATGGTGAGGATGGCGGGTATGGAGAGATCGGCCGGCGGGGTCGCCGGCGCTCCCAGGATGAGATCACCGGTCTCCCGCCTGCGGTCCCGGCATGGAATCCGTCAATCCACGCTTACGATGCCGGGGTGGGGCCCGACTTCTCGGTAGGGTGGGCACAACTCCCCATGGGAGCGCTTACGCCCACCCCGGATTCACCGCCCGACGCACCTACCTGGCAGCACCGGCCTTCGTGGCTTCCGGGACCTCGACCAACTTGCCGGTCGCCACGTCGTAGATGAACCCGTATATCGGGATGTAGCCAGGGACCAGCGGGTGGTTCCGGATGCGCGTCACGTCCTCGGCCACACTGTGGGCGTTGTCCGAGAACGTCAGCCACTCAATGCTCGCGCCCTCATCGGAACCCGGATATGTGCCGTGGTCGTGCCATCCACTGGCATCAATGCTGGCGGTGTCCAGACTGCTCTTTAGCAGTCCGGAGATGATGTCGTTGGTGAACAACTCCATGCCGCAGTTGGTGTGATGGATGACGAAGAACTCCTGCGTCCCGAGCAACTTGTGCGAGATCACCAGTGAACGGATGGCGTCGTCGCTCGCACGGCCACCGGCATTCCGGATGACGTGCGCATCTCCCTCGGACAAGCCGGCGTACTTGGCCGGATCCAGACGCGCGTCCATGCAGGTCAGGATGGCGAAGTGGCGTGCCGGAGGCAGGGGCAGATGGCCCTTGTCGAAGCTTGATACGTAGGCGTCATTCGCATGAATGACTTCGGACAGGATCGCGCTCATTCAGTTGGCTCCTCGGGCACGATCATCGTCGCTGCCCTCGGCGTATTTGTAAAGTATCTCAAGTAGATTTGTCAAATATTTTTTCCAATGCCTCGAAGCGGGCACGCATGCGCCAAACCCGTGGTCCAGCACGATCCGACGAAAACGGTTGCGGGCGGAGACACCCCGTCAGACACTCATCCGGGGCATGTCTCCTGTCTCGAACATCGGCACATGCCCTGGGCGTGATGGATCGCCCGTCCCGCCAGACCGCGCCTACAGTCCCATCGGCGCAAAACGGTCGATCATGGCCTGCGTGTGATCTCTCCACGCGTCGATGATTTGGTCGTAGTACGGTTCGGCATCGCTGTCGGTGATCCCGCCAGTCGCCTCCAGATGGGCCACGATCCGCCCGAACCCGCGTGCCACCGGAACCGTGTAGCGGTACCCGAGATCCTCACGCGCCGCCGATACGTCAAAGATGTTCGGGTACTGGAAGTTCACCTCGCAGACCCCTGACCGACCCGGCGCAAGGCGCGCAAGCAGATCCGTCGGGATGTGCACCAGTTCGGGCAGGGGCACGCCAAGCACATCGGCGATCACCCGGTGGTAGCCGTCCCACGTCAGCCACTCCTCGCCGGGCAGGTGGTAACCGCGTCCATACGCACGCGTGTTGCCGATCGCTCCCACAAACCCTCCCGCAACATCAATCGCATGGGCGGCAACCCAGAGCGACTGGCCATCTCCATGCACGATCACCGGCCGGCCCCGGCGGATTCGGTCCAGCAACGCCGTGCTTCGCCCAAGTGAGTGGTGAATGATCCCGGTGTCGTCGTAGGTATGCGCCGGACGCAGGAGGGTGACCGGGAACGCCCGGTCATCGTGTGCCTCCATCAGGATGCGTTCGCACGCAATCTTCTCCCGGCCATAGTCCGAGAGGGCGTGCAACGGGCCACCCTCGCGATAGGGATGGTGGAACGACGGGCGTGCATACACGTCGACCGTCGAACAGAAGATGTACTGGCCACACCTGCCCCGGAAGGCACGCACGGCCGACTCCACCTCGTCCGGGTGGAACCCGATCATGTCGATGACGCAATCGAACATCCCGGCCTCACGTACCTGTGCCTCAAAGGTCCCGAACGCACGCCGGTCGCCGCGGAGCTCCCGCACGTGTCCGGAAAAGTGCGCCATGCGTGCGGTCCGCTGTCCCCGGTTGAACAGCGTGACCTCATCGCCCCGGTCGATCAGCATCTGGGTGATTGGGGTGCTGATCAGACCTGTCCCGCCAATGATGAGCACCTTCATGCACGTCTCCCGGCGCAGCGACTGTCAATCAAGGGCAACGGTGTGGGTCAAGCGCGGCGAGGCCATCGGCTCACACCCACTCTGCGAACACGACCCCATACCGCGCAACCATCACCTGACCATCGGTCCCGGCCTTCGCTGCGGGTGACGTGCCCGACCAGTTCCCATCAAGCGCTGCCTCCCGTGCGGTGGTCTCATCCAGGATCCGGTACGTGGCCCCGACGGGTAGGGAGACCGGCTGGGTGGCGTCGGTGCAGTTGGCAATCGCGGCTCGCACATGCCCGGACCCAACCGTGACCGCCACGCCATGCACGCCTCCGGGTTGGTCCGGCAATGCCACCAAAGGGTGTCCGGCGAACTGGCCCAGGACCCGCACCGCATGGAAGATCGGATGGCGTACCTCCGCATCGGCAACCCCGAACGGGCCGGCAAACGATGAGAGTGCAAATGCCTCGGCACCGCCGCGCGCCACCTGCGATGCCACCCCGACGGCATACGATGCGGCGATGAGACCGGTCTGGCGGGGGTCGTCCATCGCCATCGCCTTGCGGATGCGTCCCGGATTGGGCGCAACGGCCACCCCGTAGGCATTTGACCGCATCCCGATCGACATCAGCCCCAACCGCACCGACCGCGTGCGCGACCCGTCGGCACCATGGGCAAAGCCCGTCGTGTCGGCCAGGATCCGGGGCAGTGTCTCCAGGGTCTCAAAGACCGACCGGTCATCCGCCGCGTGCACGATCGCCGTAGTCGAGTGGGTCACATACGACCCCGCATCGATGGGACGGCACCGGTTGAGTTCGGTGAAATTCGTCAGCATTCCCACGCCAATGCGTGCTGATGGGAACGCCCGGCCGGCCGCTGCGACCGCCTGCGCCGGTGAGGTACCGGTTGGCCACTGGGCGGTCGGTTGGTACGACTTCAGATATGCCTCCGGCAGCGCAAAGACATGCCTCGGGGCGATGCCCTGCCCATGAAGCGCGGCTGCCACCGACGCGAGGTGTGCATCCGGATCGGCCCCATCAGGCACGACTACCTCGAGATCGACGGTCGACGCAACCCGTGCGACCGTACCTATCCACGCCTCGGCACCCGTTGTGTGCGCCCCGATGCGGATCAGGTGAGACCCGACGCCGACGCCGAGGGCCGGATGACCCGAAGCCGGATCAGGCACCCACCCCTCCTGGACGGCCAGCAGCAGTTCCGGGAAGGTGCCGGAATGGTCATCTCTCCCACCAAGCGCCAACGTTCCGGGCTTCGCGGGGTGTGCATCTCCCGATACCGCCAGGCGAATCCGGTGATGGACGGTCTCGCCGGCCCGGATGACGTACGGCAGCGGTCGGGCGATGGGCCGGCAATACGTCTTGTACGAGGCGTCGATCCAGTTGCGTTGGTCCTCCATCTCGAAGACCTCGCCCTCGAACGACAGGTCGACCTGCACGCCACCGACCTCGTGTGCCAACCCGGATATATCGAATACTGGTTGCGACGGCGAGATCGTCTCGGGGAAGTGCGTCGCCTCGGTGTGACCATCGGAGTGGCGCACGGTCAAGGGAGACCCGGCAATGCCATCGATGGGGTGGAGTACGACAAACCCCGACCGGTTGGTTGCGAAATCCCGGTGCGCGACCAAGCGGAGGTCCGCCTCCAAGGTGCCGGCCGGATCAACCGTGACCACGACCGTGCCGGAGAGTGCCCGGCCGGCGGCGGTGAAGGTGCGGGTCAGGACACGCGCGTGGCCTTGGTCGGTCCACGCCATCGTGACGTCATCTGGCACAAGCGTCGCCCAACTGGGGTCACGCAAGGGGCAATCGATGCCTCGCACGACCTCCACACCGCGCCAGCGGATGACGCGCACCGCACCGCCGATCAGCATGAACGACCAGTTGCCAACCGTCACCGGCACGGGATCGGTCGACGTGTCCTCGGTTCCATGAACAATCAGCGACATCCGGCACCCCTTCCGTCCGGACGTGACGCCCGGCACACCCCGGCACGGTACGGCGGGTACACCGTGGCGTCAAGACAAGGCGCACCCTATCCCCCGGTCCACGGACATCCCTGCCCGCTTCGCACCGCTTCAGAACACCACGCGTTCATTTATATGACGGGTCGGTGCGCAATCGCCGTCGAGGCGGGTATCCGTCCGTCGTCATGGGGCTGCAGTCACCTTGGATACCATCGACACCCGGCACGTATCGAATACACCCGGGCAACCATCAGCCATCTCGGGGAGGCACGCTTCCCACGATCCCGACTTCGATCGGTCGGTCACCATCCTTGGGAACGCCTTCGACATCTTCCTCGATGCCCGCGACGCGTGGCGGGATGCCTCGGCGGCGATCCGCACCGCGCGCGCCACCCCGGACCCCGACTGGTCGGTCATCCACCCGCTGGCGCTGCACTTCGCCGACACCACCCTCCACGCCATCCAGTCTGGTACCCAACTCGGCATCGCCTCCATGGAGGCCGAGATGCGCCTCTACAACTCCGGCGCGCAACCCGGCAACCTGGATGATCCCCGTGTCCAGTGGCTGACCCTCGCCGCCCAGGCAATCTCCAACGCCCTGCAGGAGTTCGACCGCGAACGGGGCCGCACTGCCGACCTCTTGCCTCCCGCAAACTAGCCGCCCGGCAACACTTCTATCCTCCCAGCGGGTCCGGGAACCGGTACGCAGCCAACGACGGCGCCGCCCGCGGATCCTGCCCCGCCCCACGGTTCCACCGCGCATACTGCCACCCACGCGCCACCACGCTGATCCGTTCCATCTCATCGAACTCGGCCCAAGGCTTCGATGGCGCCGGAAACCGTCGCAAGCCATGCCGGTCCGACGCATCCAAGGGCGTCACGTACCCATCCGATCCAAACCGTGACACCAAGGCACTCCGCAACCTTGCCAGTGCCTCACTTGCCTCGTGGTCATCCGAAGTGGCGAAGTCGTCGCACTCGTTCCAGTCCACTTCCGGCCCATCATGCGTGCCTCGACGTATCAGGTATTCACGGTCGTCCGGCGCCGAATAGACGTACTTCCACGTCGGATCCATCGCCAGGTACAGGCCAAGCGGCCCCTCAGCGAGTTGTCCGATCAGCACCTCCCGACCCGGCGCTGATCCGTCGCGCGCCACATCAAGCAGGTCCATGCCATCGAGGTCGTTCGCGCGTACATCGACGTGCGCACCATCGGCCGCACCCAGGATGGTCGGGACCACGTCAACCAATCCCACCAGATGGTCGCGCACCTCGCCTGCCGGAAGTGTTCCCGGCCACGACAGGATGTACGGGATCCGGCAGGCCGGGTCGTGATAGCCCCGCTTGCCAAAGGCGTGATGGTCACCCAGGTATTCGCCATGATCGGCGACGTACAGCACAAGCGTGTTCTCACGGAGGTTGAGGAGTTCAAGCGTGTCGAGGATCTGGCCGACCCAGTGATCCACGAACGACACCGACGCTGCGTAGTACGACCGCATCAGGCGTACCAGATGGTCATCCGGGCCGGCATCGGTCCACTTGAAGCGGTTCTGGCGAACGTGATAGTGCGTGTGGCGCGCCAGTTCGTCATCGCGCCGCGCGGGAAGGGAAAAGTCTGTCGGCCGGTAGAGGGTGTGCCATGGCACCGGCGGATCGAAGGGCGGGTGAGGCTTGATGAAACTCGTCCAGCAGAAGAAGGGTTGGCCGGACCGGTCACGCGCATGTTCCCGCAGGTAGTCGACAGTCCGCGCACCGGTCCACGCCGTCGTGTGGCGGTCGGATGGCAGCTGGCTGACCTGCGGGATGTAGTACATCTCGTGTCGTGCCCCGTGTGGTTCCTCCACATGCCCGAACCCCGCGTCGATCATCTCGCGCAGGAAGTCATCCTCATCCGGACCTGCGGGAATCTCCTCCGATAGCCACATGCGGTCAAGGCCGTGGTGTTCGCGCACCGGCGTGAAGTGCATCTTGCCGATCGCCTGCCCGTGGTAGCCCCGCGAGGCTAGCAACACGGGCAGTGTCACCGTCCCCGGCCTCACCGAATACCCGTTGTCGACCACGCCCGTGCGGTGAGGCAACCGGCCGGTCAGGAGGATCGACCGTGCAGACACGCAAACCGGCGATTCGGTGTATCCGCGACGGAACCGCACACCCTCCCGGGCCAGGCGATCCAGGTTTGGCGTCTGCACCGGCCAGGGCGCACCGGTCTCCGGTTGGGCGCAGCCGAGGACATCCCCCCGGTGCTGGTCAGCCATGATCAGGAGGATGTTCGGTCGTGCGGGGGTCGTCATCGCGAAACTCCTGGTGCCAGGAACGAACCCGGCCCCGCCTCCGTGCCGGAGTGAGGGGCCGGGCCAGATGGACATGCCAGCGACTTGTGCCGGCGGGTTGGACGGCGACTAGCCCTTGAGCAACGCGTCACCGCGTTCCTTCACGTCCTTCGCCACTTGCGCCGCCGGGACCTTGCCCGTCCATAACTGTTCATTCAGGATCTTGGTCACCGCGTCGCGCTGGGCATCCGGCCACTTGGAATGGACCGGGTCGCGAACGACATAGTCCTGTCCGTCGCCAAATGCCTTCGTGCCCTTCGGCGGTCCGGCAAGGTACTCCGGCGACGAGGCGACCGACACGCGAGACGGTGTCGTCTGCCCGATTGCCACCTCGCCGAGTTGTCCCTCCTTCGATGTGATCAGTTGCATGAAGGCCCAAGCTTCCTCGGGTTGCTTGGTCGGGCCGGCAATCGCCCATCCGGTGCCACCACCACCCGTGCCACGCTTCGTCCCGGAAGGCCCAAGCGGGAATACCCCCACGTCGTACGGCATCCCCGTCGGCTTGTAGGCACTGTTGTCGCCCGGATTGCCGAACCGCATCGCGACCTTGCCAGACTGGATCAGTGGCAGCTGGTCGCCAAGCGCCGTCTCTTCCTCGGGCGTCGGTGCAACCTTGTGCTTGTACATGAGGTCTTGCAGGAACTGCAGGGCATCAATCGCGGGTTTCTCGGCAATCGCGAACTCCGTGGCCAGACCCTCGGCGTCCTTCTTCACCACCGCACCCCCATTGGAATAGACCCAGGATGCCCACGGACGCCACCCGCGGTTCAGGATCAGGCCATATTGCGCGCCTCCCCGCATCACTGCCTGGCACGTCTCAAGGAACTTGTCGAACGTCCACGTCTTGTCGGCCCAGTCTGTCGGGATCGGTTGGACACCCGCCTTCGCAAAGACCTCGGTGTTGAAGTAGATGAGTTGCAGGCCATAGTCGCGGGGGAGGGCCAGTTGCGAACCCTTCCACTGGTACAGGACGATGCTGTCCTTGCGGAAATCCGACAAATCCACCTTGTCGCGCTTGATCAGGTCGTCGAGTTTCTTGAGCATGTTGCGTTCGACGGCCGCCGGCAACGGGATGTTTTCCTGGAGATACCGGTACAGGTCGGGAGGCGTGCCTCCGGCGAAGGCGGCAGTCAACTTGTTGGTGAAGTCACCCATGCCACCGGACACTTCCACCTTGACCTGCGTCTTGCCACCGAACTGGTCTCGCCACTTCTCCATCAGTCCGGGGTACGGGCCACCCATGTCATTCCAGAAGGTGATGGTGGCACCGGCCTTGAGTGTGGACGGCGCCGTCGTCGGGGGGGCCGTCGGGGCAGGTGGCGCTGTCGGGGCCGCCGCCGGGGCCTTTGTTGGTTCCGCCTTGGGTGCCTCTGCCTTTGGTGCCTCGGGCTTGGCCGGGGACGCCGGGGCGTCACCTCCGCAGGCCGCCAACACGGGCAAGGAAGTCCCCCCGATCAGAAGCGCACCCACGCGCCGGCGAGACATCCCCAAGGTGAGCTTCTTCCTGTCCTGTTCCACGTCTGTCCCCCACGGTGCCAAGATGTGATCACCGCGGGGACAGTAACGCACCGTGCAAGACCGGTCAACCGAGTTGGCCATTCAGGTTGGCGGTCATGAATGCGCACGCCTCACGCATCGGTAGCACGGAGATCCGTCCAACAAATGAGGTTCCCTCCCCCGTTGGCCGAACCGTGCCTCCGACGCCATCTCCAACTCCCTGGAAGCGTTCGGCCACGAACACGACCGAAACGCCGACACCATTCGGTTCCGTCCGTTCCCACATCGAACCCACGGAAAGGTGACCAATGGCCAGACGTGATCCCGATGGCCTGGCGCAACCGGCCATCACTCCCGTGCAAACCCC
>Ga0214923_10007955_pt1 | contig 11419 bp, 6 predicted proteins | sample LL1510_MetaG_FD_177993 | JGI IMG/M metagenome (GOLD analysis project Ga0214923, IMG submission 177993) | Freshwater microbial communities from Lake Lanier, Atlanta, Georgia, United States - LL-1510 | ecosystem: Environmental > Aquatic > Freshwater > Lake | place: USA: Georgia | collected 2015-10-15 | reverse complement strand
GGAATATAATTAATATTTATCATAATATTATTTAATAATTCATAATTAGAATTAATATTAATAATTTCAGGATATTATTAAATAGTTTTTATTCTAAAATCATAAGATGCTATTGTAGGTATTATATAATATGAATTATCAGATAATTATATATATATATAATTACATTAATTTAATTAATTATTAATTTTGAAAATATCAATAACTTTATTACGAAACATAGAATAAATTTCATCAACAATATTTGAAACATTCATTAATTATTATTATTTAATTTATTATTATAATTAAAGACGAAACATAAATGTATATATTGGTATAAAAAATTTTTTATTAAAAATTAAAGGATTATATGATTATTTAGTTTTATATAATACAAAAATAATATCAGAATAATCAACAGAAATTATTTCTTCATTTTCTTATATGATAACAATAAATTAAATAGTATTATTTTTTATTTATTTAATTATTTAATTCATAATAATAATAAGTTAATTAGAATTATTAATTAATGATAATTATTCTTTAGAAATATATTAATTAATTAATTATATAAGTTAATCAAAATTTATTTTAAAAATAAAAGAAATACATTTAATAAGTGATTAAAATTCATCATATATATTACTATATTATTAAGGTATATTAATACATTAACAAAATATATTACTTTATGTAAAATATGAATTTACATTTTTTGATAATTCTGTAAATCTTCCTATTTAAAATTTATTAGGATTTTTTAATATATAATAAGAACTATAATTAATAGAATCTTCTATAACACCTTATTAATAACATTTTTAATAAATTAATTATTTTTATTTATTTGATTAAAAAGCAGAACAACATGGAACACATAATCCATCATTATGAATTTTTAAAATAAAATAAAAATATGGATATTTTTAATTACATTAATAATATTAAGGATTTTTTGTTGTAAAATTATGATATTTATATATTAATAATTTTTCTAAAATTTATTAATCATCTAATTTTAAATTTTAATTTTCTTGTTTATATTATTCAATAATAGATTAAATATTATTTAAATTAATGGGTATTGGTTTTTTAATTCCCTAACAAATTTTAGAATAAATTTTATTTAAATTATTGAATAAAACAGGATCTAATTTTTAATATTATTTATATATTTTAAAATTTTAATTTTATTATTATTAACTATTTTAAGAAATTTAATATTATTAATTTATTTTTTCTTATGATAATTCATATAATAATAATAATGGTAAAATAAATAAAGAATTTTAATTATAAATACCTTTATAATTTAATATTATATATTCTTAATTATTATCGATTTAACAAGAAAATATAGAATCTATAAATAATTAAGGATATTATTTTATATTATTTATCATATTATTAATAATATTATTATGAATATTGATATTATTAATATTAATATATTATATAAAATCAATAAATATAAAAGAATTAATAGAATTTAAATCTAATTTAATATCTGTAATTTTATCTTAAATATTATTTATATAATTAATAAAAGTTAAAAATTCAGAATCATCAACAATTTATTAATTATTATATAAATCAACATTATTATTAAATTCTTTTATAAATTAAAATAATCCATTATTATAAATTTCTATTGTATAATTTTCAAATTAAATATTTAAAATTTATTATTAAAAATTTAATTAATTATTATTATATTAATATTATTCGAAATTAAATTCATTATTTATAAATTATTACAATATATTTTTATTAATAAATTATTAAGATTATTAAAATTATGTATTATGAAACTTATAATATTTAAATAATTTATAATTTATTTATTAATTTTAATTATATTTACTAATAATGACAGGTTTTTAGTTTTCATAAGTATAATAATCAATTTAAATAATACCTAATTATACTAGTTTTAATTAATTAAATAATAATAATAAATTTATTTATTGATTAAAATTAAAATAATGAATAACTTATTTTACATAATAAATTTATTTATTAAATATTTCATTAAAATTAAAATCATTTTGTAAATATGTATTAATAATTAAATTTTCATTTTTAATTTATTATATATTATAATGATGTGGTAATTAACTATAAGGAAAATATTTAAATAAATAACCAAATTAAATATATTATTTAATTTATTAAATATTTAAAACTTATTATTCAATATTATTTAATTATTATTTAGAAATATAAAAAACATGTAATTATAATTAAGAATTTTAAGGGAAAAAAACACGTAATGGTTATAAATTAGGAATAAATTAAATTTATTATTAATCATTATTATTAAAAATAATATTATTATTATTAACAAATTAAATAAATAATTTTTCAATTTTAATATTATTTATTAATTCAAATTCAAAATTTGAATATTAAAATTAATAAGATTTAGTTGAATTAATATTAATTTAAAATGGAAATACTATAGAATCTGTATCATTATTATTAATATCAAAATATTTTTCATTATTTTGAGATTAATATTATTAAGATTTATTATTTTTTTTAAATTAATTATTAATTTTAGATACAGCTACCCATATTAATTAAGGTTCTGTATTAAGTATTTATGATAATTTAATTTAAATAGATGTAAATCTGTCTGTACTATTTAAAATAATATCATTATTTAAATATTTAATAGTTGGATATAAAAAAATTTCATCTTACATTTATTAATAAAAAAAAATGTATTAATTTGTATAATAAATAAATATAAATATTTAAATAATATATAAATCATTATTTAACAAGAAATGTATTAAAAATATTAGAAGTATTTGAATCATCTATAGGTTCAATAATAATAGATTTAATAATTTTATTAATATTATTATTAAAAATATTCATTTTATATTATTCTTCAGTTTTTTATTATTCAAGAAGTTTAATAGATATATGAATAATTTAATATACAATATTAGAATTAAATAAAGGAGATATTAATTCTTAATCATAAAAATATATATATGCTTTAGTAATATTAAATCTAACAATATTATTTTAATTTTCATTATTAATCTAATTAGGAATTAATTATAAATTAATTTTTTTTGCTATTTCTAAAATTGTATTATCAGCAGTAACATCATTAAAATGTGATTTATATAATAATACTAATTAAGTTTTTATATATATTGGATCTTATTCGTGATTAAAATAAAATTATTAAAATTAAATCAAATTGTTATCATCATAAGGATTTGAACTTATTTATTTAGTAATATTTTCAATATCTTATTAACTTATTTTAATAGAATCTATTAATTATTTACATTTTTCAGCATTAAGAGAATTCATAAATTATTATTTTTATTATTAATCAACTTTAGATATTATATTATTTTTTTACAATATTGTTTTTGAAGTAATAACATTTTTTTTATTAGATTTGCTATTTTAATCAATATTATTTTCTTCATTATTATTTTAATCATTATTTTATTAATTATTTTATTAATTATTTTATTAATTATTTTATTAATTATTTTATTAATTATTTTATTATTTATTAATAAATTTTTTATAATTAGGATTAAGAATAGATAAATGTTTAGGTCCTTAAAATAAATGTATTAATGATTAGTGTTAAATAAGTTTTTTAATATCATTAATTTCTTTAGATATATTTTTTTTTCCTAATTCATTTTTTAATTCACTATATTTAATTTTATCAAGACTAGAGTCATATGATTTAACAATTTCTTATAATATTTATAAATCGGATTCCATTATTTAACTATATTTCAAATATTTTTTCTAAAATAATATTATTTTATAAGTAATTCTTAAAAAAATATCGATACATAAAAAAATATTAAATAAATGTAATAAAAAAAAAATTAATAATAGAATAAATAAATGGATAATTAATTATTAATGTATTAAATATTTGCATATTTTTATGAATAAAAATTTGTTAAATAATTATTAACTGCTTGTAAAGGTGATAAGATTAAATTTATTGAATTATTTGAATTAGCGGTTTTTACATCTTATCACGATTAATTTGATAAATTTTGTGAAGTTATGATTGATACATTTTAAATATGTCTTAATTAATAAATTACTGAAAAATAATTTACTGAAATTTTATGGACTTATTTTGTTCCTGAAAATTTAAAATAATAACCGCCAAAACCATATAAAGATATATTATATACTATTATTCCATTTATTAATAAATAGATAATATTATTATTAAACAAAATGTAAATCAGTGATATTGCTAATTTATAAAATGAATTAAATCCATTAGTTTTAATTATTTAAAAAGGTATTAAAATTGCATATTAAGGTTATAATATTGAAATTAATTCATTATCTAGTACTATTTCATAATTAAAATTAAAAATTAAAGAACAAAAAAATAATATCAAATAATTAAATAAATAAATATAAAATTATTAAGATATTAATGATAAATAATAATTATAAATTATTAAATAAAATGAACTAATTTTAAAATTATAATAATAAAATAAAGATAAATATTATAATTTATAGTCAAAATCTATTAATAATATAGAATCTTAAAATAAGATATAATCTATTACTAATATTGAATCTTAAAAAAATATTGAATTATAAAATAATATTAAATCATAAAATAATATTGAATCATAAAATAATATCGAATCATAAATTAATATTGAATCATAAAAAAATATTGAATCTTTAAATACATAAAAAATAATTGACAATTCTAAAGATATGTTTTTTTAAAAGGATTAATCCTTTATAAATAATAACACGTAAATTAATGATGTATTAATAATCTCTGAATAAAATAAAACAAATAATAATATTTAAGAATTAAATAATATAAAAAAGAAAGGACGAAAATCAAAATATTTATAATAAAATAATAAATAAATAAAAGAATCAAAATCATTTATTTCAGGAGTATGTAATTGATAAATATTTATGTTTTTATTAATTATAAGAATTAATGAGTAAAACATTTATTTAATGTTGAATCTATTAATATAAATAATAAATATGTTCTTTGATATAAAGTAAAATGCTTAATAAGGTAAAAATGAAATAGTTAAAGTATTAATTAATTCAAAATTATAACTTTAATAAGATAGTCCTATAATTATTAATGGATAGGAATTATGGATTTAAAAAATTTTAGATTTATTTAATAATTAATAATAAATTCCTTAAAATAATAATGATATTAATAATAATAGTTTATAATAATAATTGGATAATTTATATTAAATATTAACATAAATATAATTAAAATAAGATAATTATAATTAATAATAATAAAATATTTCTTAAGATTGTAATATATAATAATCTAATGATTTATAATTAAATAGTTCTGATGAATTAATTTAATTAAAAAAACGAATAACTAAAGATTAAAATTTATAAGAAACATGGAAATAATAAATTTAATTATCAATTAAAAATCTAGAAAAACATATATAATAATAACGAAGTGATTTAAGTATTATTAATCATAGTTTATAAAAATTTTAAGAATAATAAACGGAAATAGAATAATTAAAATTAAAAAATTAATAATTAAATATATTATAATTGTAATAATTACCTATTTAAATTAATAAATTATAGGAATAAACTGCTATTCATGATTAATAAATTTAAACTTAATTATTAATATAATAATAAAATTAAGATGATAATTAATTATAATAATTATCTTAATAAATTTAATAATTATTAGTATATAAAGATGAAAGTTCATTATTAATATAATAATTATAAGATAAAATTGTTGTACAATAAGATATTATATAATAATTTATAAGTAATTATTAAGAAACACTTTAAAAAGATGACTAATAAATTAATTATTAATAAGAATCTTAAATTTTTGTTGATTAAGAAATTCTAAATAATAAATCTAAATTATCAAAAAATAAAGTTAATAAAAAAAAAATTATAGAATGATTATATTAATATATAAATATAATATTAATAAATATGACAACACCAGCTTAATAATAAATAAATAATTTAATTCTTGGTAAATAATATTTAATTATTGATTCAGCATAAAGATCATCGGGTATTCCTGAAAATTTTACATTTTAATTACCATAAATTATAAATAATGTTAAATCTGTTAAACCAGTTTATATGATATTAACAAATAATGTATATAATATTACATCTGTTAATAATTAATTAACTATTATTAGAGAAAGTAATACATATAATTTTTAATTACCTGCTGGTACATATAATATTGATTAATTAATAGAATAATTAAATATAATATGGAATGTTTTTAATATTTAATTTACATATAATTAAGGTACTTTAAAAATAACAATAGAAGAAATGGATGCTGTTCCAATATAATTATAATAAGGTTAGAATTCAATGAATTAAATTATAGGATTTACAAATTCATATGATTATACTTAATAGTAAGTATTTCACACTTCAAATTCAATTATAAGATTAAATAATATATATGATTATATACATATAAATGTTGATTTTGTATAATAATAATATGCTAATTAATTAAGAAATTATCTTATATCTGTACCATTATAATCTGTACCTTTTGGTTAATCTTAATTAATTACATTTCCTTAATCATTAGAAATAATGAGTTAAAAATCGTTTTTAAATAATTTTAATGTAGTTTTAACTGATAAATTATTCAATTAAATAGATAATAATTAAACTGATTTTATTTTACTTTTAGAAGTTTCATTTTTATGAATAAAAAATTATTTAATTAATTATTTAATTAATCAAATATTATTAATTATTAGTTAATAAATTTATTATTATGTTAATATATCTAATATTTTAAATAATGTTTATTATAAACCATTAATATCTATAATTTTTATAGAGTTAATAATAGTTTCTAATTAATCTTTATTAAATAATTTAGTATTTAAATTTCCTAATTATTTAATTAATGATTCTTATAAAATGAAATTATTATTTTTTTATAAATTATTTATATATAAACCTTATTATTATTAGAATTTTTATTAACATAAATAGAATTAATATTATATCTTTATATTAATTAATGTAGATTAATTGAGTTTATCAAAATTTGATATAAATTATTACCAATCTATATCATTAATAATAAATGGATTTTTAATTTTCTATTTATTATTAATATCTTTAATATTTTATTAATAAGGATTTATTGAAATTTTTGAAATTATATTCATTATTGTTTTATTTTTTAAACTTATATTTTTATCTTATAATTTATATTTTAAATCTTCATTTTTAAGTATATATAATAATCTTTATTTTTTTAATATATTAATACTATAATTAGATATATAATATTCTTTTTTTAATTTTTCAAATAAGGAATCAAATAATTAATAAGAAATCAAATCATATAATATTATTTAATCCTGAACAGTTAAAATAAATACATTTTTAGGTTAATATTCTAATTACATAATGAATTAAATAATATTATCTTTCTATTATTAATCTAGATGTTAAATAGTTTCATAATTTTCATATACTAATGGTAATAAATTTATTAAAATATTTCTATTTTGTTTTACAAAAATATGAGTTTTACATCTACAATACGAACATTATGATATTTACATTTTTAATACTTTTAAATAACAACTAATACAATATAATTACTTACATTATATACATTTTATTGATTTTTTATGTAAATCTTATGATTTCATACATTCCTTTGCAAATTTTTTCATATCATATAAATTTTGATTTAAGTATTTAGATATTTATATATTTGGAGTTTTTTAATCCACATTTTAATAACATATAATACATTCATTATTTATTTCATTATTAATTTGCTAATATTATACTTATTCTTATTAATTTTATTTTTATTGTTCTAGTATTGAATTAATTAACTCATTTTTATTTTTACGATAATAATACTTAATTTTTAATTCTTTAGCTATTAGTTTAAGTTCTGATACTTTAAAGTTAAATAATATATCTTAATTTAATTATTATTAGTTTTACATAATTATTTTTTGTAAATATTTGTTTATAATAAATTTTATTGTAATACTAAGTATTTTTTTAATAAAAAAAATCATATTAATCATAAATAAGTTAATTATATATATATTATATATTCATTGTATTATTTACTATTTTGTTTAAATAATGTTTATAATATTGTTTTATTTTACATATAAATATGTCTAATTTAAAATCTATAATTGTATTTAATATATTAAACAATAACAATTTTATTATTGATTATAATTTAATTAAATAGTAATAACAAGTATTATTATAATATATTTAATTAGAAGAAGAATATAATATATAAGAACAATAAAAATTATTAGAATAATAAAAATTATAAGAATAATAATAAATATAAGAATAATAATAAATATAAGAATAATAAAAATTATAAGAACAATAATAAATATAAGAATAATAAAAATTATAAGAATAATAATAAATATAAGAATAATAAAAATTATAATAATAATAATAAAATTAAATAAAATAAAATTATTAAGCAACTTTTTTAAAAGATAAAAAATGTTATAGAGATTTAGAAATATTTAAAGATATTAATTTTCAATATTAAAATGATATTGAAAATATGAAGGATAATTGTACTTTTTGTTAAATAATTATTGGAAAATAATAACCATATAAAGGGATTAAAATAGATAATAAAGAGTTTACCATATTAAAAGATATATAAAGTGATTTAAAAATGAATAGTCCTGGAGAATATTATTAATGTGTATCAAATGTACATATTAAAAATTCATTAAATTTAATGCCATTTCATAAAGATTAAGATTAATAATGTTAATTATTATATTAATATTTTTAAACAAATAATATAGATTCTATAGATAAATAATAATTTATTTATAATTAATAATAGTATGATTAAGATATATAATTATTAAAAAATATGAAAAAATATGCTTTAGATTTTTTATTAAATACATATAATATAAATGAAAAATAAAAAGATAAATATTTAATAGGATTCCATATTCCTCCTTAAAACTCATAACATCATATACATTTACATATTTAAATTTATAAAATGAACTTAAAAACATAAAATGATGCTTATAAAGAATTTAAAATAACAGAATTAAAAACACATACTGGTGTTTTAGATATTGATATTATTATAAATTTTTTGTAAGAATTATTAAAAATAATATAAAATAAATGATAATAATAAAAAATATTAAATATAATATCTTAGTTATATTATATATAAAATGATAAATCGTAATATTTTAGATACTAATAAAAACTATAAAAGATAAATTCTTAGTTATATTTTAACTAAAATCTATATAATGTATATGGAATGTAATATTAAAAACATAATATTTATAATCTTTATATAGATTAATAAATATATTTATTCATTATTATAAATGTTAAAATCTATGTTTTCTTATGAGTCTATTTATAAAAAATCATAAATAGCTTTTCCATTTACGTTAACGGCTTTAAGTTATCAATAAAATTCATTAATAAAAGAATAAAAATAATTAAATTAAGAATAAAATGAAATAATGAAATAATAAACAAAAATATAATAAGATTAAATAGATTTATAAAAATAATAAAATACTATTATTACTAAAATTGAAGAAAATATAACTAAATTATAAAATAGTACGGATAATAAATTCAATAATATTATTGAATAAATTTAATTAACTAATGAAAAAGTTGATAAATAAATTCATAATATAATTGATTAAAATTATTAAAATAATATTAAATTAGATAATTAAATGACTATTTTATCTACGCGATTAGATGATATTAATGATAAATTTTATAATGTTTTAGAATAAATTTAATAATCAAATTTAAATAATGATAAAATATTAATTTAATAAAATAAACGTATCTCTAAAGTTGAAAATTCTTTATTAGTTTAAGATTAGAATATTTAAAAAATTTATAATGATTATAATGATACTAAAATTTTATTATAAGATTTAAGTTATTATATCAAAAATTAAAATAATAATACAAAATGATATTTATTAATAAAATAATATTTATTAATAAAATAATATTTATTAATAAAATAATATTAAAAGTTCAAAATTTTAATATATTACTACATAATAAATCAGCTTTATTATTAATAAATATTTCAAATTATTTTACATCTTCTTATTATATATTATTCAATTATTTTGTTATATAATATTATTATATATTATTATATATTTCTTTATTATATTAATAGAATTTATTATTTTTTTAATGACTTTTTACTTTTATCAATATAGGATTTTTATTAAATTTATAATATATATTATATAAATCTTAAACTAGTTACCAATTTTATTTTTATTCTTATTATTTTTATTATTATAATTAATATATTTATTATTCGATTATTTTATATTATTAAGCAATATTATTATTAGATTTTTTTATTTTATTTTATAATATATTAATTTATTATTCATACTATAAATCTTTATTTATCCATTTTTTTACCCAATTTTATTATATCATATTTAATGAATATTATGAATCAGATAATAAAATAATTTATATATCATTACCAAATTTATTATAAATTGATTATAAAGCTATAATTATTGCTTATAATTCTCCTATTTAATTTGATTATTTTATTCCATCACATAATCCGCATATATTATATAATTCTTTATTTGGAAAATATACTCCATAAGAACTTTTACAATTTTATTTACCATTTGCTTTAGATGCCCCATCTGTTGCTACTATTATATATTATTTATTTATTATTTAATTATTTTAGAATATTTAGGAATTTAATTATTTAAAATTCATTTTATATTTATTTATAAAGTATTTTTTTAAATAAAATAATATAATAAAATTAATAAATTTATATTATATAAATATAAATATTTTAGAAATGAGTCTTAAACTAAACTCTACTTAAAAATAATATTATAAATTAAAATAAATAAGATTTAAATTATTATATATAAATGAAATAGATAAAAATTTAAATAAATATCATTAGTATATATTCATTGATTAAGGTAAAAAATAATATTTTAAAATTAGATAAATTAGATAATAAATTAAAAAATTAAAGAGTATATAATAATATAATATATATTTATATTATTATTTTATATTAATTATTTAAATTAAAAAATATAAAGAAAATGTAAACATAATAAATAAAATCATAAAATTAATAATAAGAAATTAATTAAAGTAATATATTAAAATAAAGATTTAAATCATATATATTATCTAATAGAAATGAAAAAATTAAAGATTATTATAAAATTTTAGACATTAAAACAAATGCTTCTTAATAAGAAATAAAATAAAATTTTAAAAAATAATCTTTATATTTCCATCCAGATAAATATTTATAAAATAAAGAACTTTAAAAATGGGG
>Ga0214923_10007954_pt1 | contig 11421 bp, 11 predicted proteins | sample LL1510_MetaG_FD_177993 | JGI IMG/M metagenome (GOLD analysis project Ga0214923, IMG submission 177993) | Freshwater microbial communities from Lake Lanier, Atlanta, Georgia, United States - LL-1510 | ecosystem: Environmental > Aquatic > Freshwater > Lake | place: USA: Georgia | collected... | reverse complement strand
AATCCCCGAATATGAATTTGGATTTCTTCCATCATAAGCATATTTATTGTTAAAGTCCTCTAAGATTAAAAACGCTTCTTCATAACTCGATGTCCATTCAATCACTTTTTTTCCCCATAACATTCTCATATAATTGTGCATTCTTCCTGTAATCATAAGTTCTTTTTGTGCAGAATTCCATAGTTTATCATGCGTACTACAATTTTCAAATTGCACCTTTGTATAAATATATGGTCGTTTATCTTTTGAATGCTTTTTTAAATTTGTCTTTATCCATTCCGGAAGGATAGATATATCTTTATTGAAAGATGGATTTTTATAAAATAGTAGGAATCCAATATCCCTCCAGGTTAATAATTCATCTAAAAATGAATTCACAAATTCATCTTTATGAAAAAATAATTCTCTTTTACCTTTTTGTGTAAAATTCAATAAGTCAGGAGCCCATTTTTGATTTAAGTTAAAATTTAATACTTCTTCTAATATTTCATCTACAGATAGATAACCAAAATGAATATAGGGGGATAAGGAACTTGTAGCACATTTTTCGGGAGGGGAAGGATTAGATCTATCCATTGAATATCGAATTAATTTATTATTAATAAAATTTTTTAATACTTTTAATCCTTCTTTTCGCCCTCCCATAACATTATTAGCTGGTTTTATATTCAATTTAAAGGGAATTTTCTTGAGAATTTTTGATATATCCCCTGCTTGACAGGAAAATGGTTCAAAAGGTGGCTTTCCTTTGTAATTTAGAATATTTTTTAATTTAGGAATAGCCTCTGATCTATTGATATAGGCTTCCGGAAATTGGCTATGAATTCTTGTTCGTAGTACTCTAGCGGCAGAAGCAGTCTCTCCATATTTATTGATAGGTGCAATACAATTTCCATCAACTGCAATAACTTTAAAACTACTTCTTTCGGATACTTTTTGTATATGATTTGGAATAATAAAACAGGGAAAGTCATCGGTTATTATTGCATAAGATGCTTCACTCATTTTAAAAAGTAAATCTTTATCTTTATTTGCAGGAGTTTCCACAAAAGGCCAATATGTAATACCTAGTTTTTTTGCTGAATCATAATTATCACAAAATCCCTCTAGAATAAACTTATGCAATCTTTCAGACGCCCAAGGATAATTCATTCTTATACCCTCATAGACAACCAAGGGTAAACCGGTTTGATGAGCTAGTTGTATTGAGTAATCTAATGCATGATTAAAATTTAATCTACGATAGGACTGCATCCAATAGAGGATATATTTTCCATTTTTATTAAAATCTTTTGAGTTAGTATCTCTAATTCTGGCTTGATTGTAATCTGAAATTTTCAATTATTTCCCTGACCTGATAAATTAAGATTCAATAAATTAAGTACTACAAACATTGTAAAAATTACTGGATTTGTATCATTTTCTCTTATCATTTCAAAGTATCTCCTTGCCTCTTTTCCTATGATACTAATATCACTTACTGTCTCATTTAGATTATCATAAGCAGTGCTCTTATTAATTAGTTGAGATAGGGTTCCATTTCCTGATTTAATTTTATCTGAAATCGTCCTAATATTTTCAATTGTATTACGAATATCTTCTTTATTTTCAGTTAGTAATGTATTAGCACCTGTAAAGAACTCATCATAGTATTTAGAAGATGGAGAATTATCTCCATCTTCCTCATCATCATCTGTATATGTTGGACGAAAAAATGAACTATCTTCAAGTTTATAACTTCCGGGATCAATATCAATCATCCTGCCAGAAAAAAGTGTCTTGGATTTGAATTTAATTTCATAATTATCCCACAATGTAATTGGAGATTTTAAAATTATATTTAGCTCAACTGCTTTGTCGGACTCTGTTGTAAATCTTGGACTTTGAATTAGATTATAATTAACTTCCTTAATTTCTTTGACTAGACCATAGAGAATACCTTTTACGGAAACTTCTGTTCCCTCTCTCAATCCTTCTGCTGTAGGAAAATATAATTTCATTTTATAAGGATATATAACTTTTTCATTTTGACCTTGTATTACAGAATTATAAAATAAGAAAATAGTTACAAAAAAGAAGATTATCCCTATAAAATAATTTTTCATTTTTTAAAATCCACCACCGCTCTGTATCTCACCTTATTTTCTCTAACCTTAGTCAATGCAGCATTTATTTCATCTTTTTTAAATACTTCAACAATAGGCTTAATATCATGTTCGGATGCTATGTTTAACATCTCTATTATAGTAGATCTACCACCTATAGGGCTTGCCATAATTCTTTTTCGTTTCCCTAGTAATAGCCCAACATGGACATTAAGTGGGGTCGGGGGTACACCTACAAAAACCAAGGTTCCATCCGAATCTAATTGGTTGAGATAGTATTTCCAATCTAAATCATTATGGGTTGTATTCAAAATAATATCTAGCTTATTTTTTACCTTATCCTTAGACCTTGGATTTAGATAAACCTCAGTTGCCCCCAAATTTTTTGCAAATTCAGCCTTATCCTGAGAAGTAGTAAAGACAGTTACTTTATTCCCTAGCTTTGAAGCAAATTGAATTGCTAAGTGACCTAAACCACCGACACCTATTATTCCGATATGTCCTCCGGGTTTCATTCCGGCATACTTTAGTGCGGCATAAACTGTTATTCCTGCACATAGTAATGGAGAAGCAAATTGGGATTCAATATTTTCTGGAATTTTAAAGGCAAATCTGCTATCTACAATAATATTGTCAGCAAAACCACCATGTCTTCCTACGATTGTGGCTTGGTTGTGATCACAAAGGTTTTCATCTCCCCGCAGACAATCTCTACATTCCAAACAGGCACTCGATTGCCAGCCTACACCCACTCTATCTCCAATTTTTAAGTGACCTACCATTTTTCCAATTTCTACTACCTTACCGACTACTTCATGCCCTCCAACAAATGGATATACAGAGGATCTCCAGTCATTGTCAATCATATGAATATCACTATAGCAGATACCACAGGTTTCAATTTCAATTCTACATTCCAAAGGAAGTGTGAGTTCTGCAGAGTATGTGAATGGACTCAGAATACTACCTTTTGTTTCTGCCGCAAAAGAATTTATTATCATTTTCCCTCAATTTAGGTATTTTTATAATAGAATTTCAGATTTAAAAAGAATAGTCACCTATATTTCTGTTTTATTCGGGAAAAGAATTGATTAAGCTAAGAATTCTCTCGAATTTAAAGGTACAAGCAAAGTATAAATTTATGAGGCTCTATATCCAAATCTTATTTTTTATAATTTCTATCCTCCTCTCTAATTGCTCCTTTTTTCGGGAAGAAACTGCAACCATAGAAGAATCTGAAAAAGAAAAAGTCGAAGAGTCCGACATACGTTGGGTTGATATTCTAGATGGTTCTGAACTCTATAAGTTTCCAAGCGAAGAATCCCCAGTTTTATTAAAAATAGGATTTCGTTCTAAATTAAAAATTTTTCCCAGTAAGGAAAAAACAGAAGGATGGGAATATGTTGAATGGGGCTCAAAAAAAGGCTGGATTAGTCTTGAGGATATATCAACAGAACCCCCGGGATTATCGGGAGGATTTGTTCCTGATTACTTAGAAGATATTTGTGAAGGGATTCAAAACTCATTGGAGTGCTATAAAGCAGTTGAAAATAAAGTATTACAAAATGGAGTACCTGCAATCAGAGAAGGTAATACACTGATAATCACGGTCTCGAAAGATAAAAAAATTGAATTTAAAGATAAACCCACTCAGGGAGAAAATTCAGAGTACTATAACTATATAGATTTCCAAACTGAATCACAAATACACTTAGTGCAATATTCAGGGTATGAAGGAGGTCAGTTAATTGGAATACACGCTCCAACAGGTCAAAAAATAAACCTCCTTGATTACCCGGAAGTATCACCCGATGGATCTAAAATCACCTCAGCATTCTTTTGTCCTGATTCTAACTATTGTGAGAATGGACTTCAAATTTATAGTGTTTCTAATACAGGTATTAAAGAAGAATTTAGTTTAAAATCATCTAAGTGGACAGGCTCTGATCCTATTTGGATAGATGAAAGACATATTAGCTTATTTTTTTATGAAAAAGGCTACATGGAAGAGCCTACTGCTAAAGGTATCTTAAAATTTAAAAATGGGAAATGGACTCTAAGCAAACATAGTATCTAAAAATAATACAAATTCATAAAATATATTACGAATATACAAAGTTGAATAAAGCAATTCTACCTTGACCCACAGTCCTAGTTAAAAAAAATTGACTTATAGATGTTAGTTCATAATTATTAAAAATTTTTGAACACATTTTATTTAATTTTCGGGATAGGGTTATGATTGTAAGTTTTGTTCAAACAAAAGGTGGCACTGGAAAAAGCACTCTGTCTATGAATTCTGCTTTTTCCAGAAATGTTTCCACTCGATTTTCTTCCATAGCACTTGTCGAATTAGATCCTCAAGGTACATTACAAAGCTGGTGGAAATCCAGAGTAGATGAAAATAGATTTTCGGGTAATGTATCATTTCATCATATTTCCAGTACACAAAAAGAAGTAATACAAGATGGTATTACATCTATAGCCGGACACAATGAACTACTTATATTAGATATTCCTGGTGAGAGTACTAGCAGGCTCCACACTAAATTTGCCTGTGCATTTTCGGATAGAGTTATTGTTCCCATGAGAACATCCACAAATGATGAATCTGCTTTTAAAGATAATTTACTTCCTGTAATAAAAGAAATTATAAAAGTAACACCCGAAAAAAAAAGAACCTTTCAAATCTTACCCTCTTTTACCAATGCTCAGTCAAACAAAGATAAAGTGATTGAGTACTTTCAGGATGTACTCCCAGACTATGTTGAATGTCTGCCCGTTGTTTATCCTTCCCGGTCAATATATGAAAATTTCAATAGGGATGGGATGAACCTAATAGAATACACGGAATCATTAAAGAAAAATAAGCGAGCACACCAACAGGCGCTTAAAGCAGTGGAGGATATTGAAGAAATCGCCGCGGCTATCTTTAATTTCACGGAGAAGTAAAATGCCAGTACCGAAAAAACGCAAAAAAATGGAAGAGAAAGAGGTAGTTTCTAGTACAGAAGAACCCAATGAGCCCTCGACTATTGCTGAAGAGCCAAAAACTACTTCCAAAAAATTTGCTAAAACCGCAAAACCCAAGGCCGAAAAAGTAGAGAGAGCTTTTGAAGTTATCGATCAAATTGACAAGAACTCACCTACTGACTTGGAAGTCCATAAGTCTCCCCGTCAAGATGAACAGGGAATACATTTCCAATTCAAATTAGATTTGGTTCGTATAGAGGACTTGTTGGATCTTGGAAAAAAAGAAGATAGAAAAGAAAATAGCATAGTAATTGACTTTACTTTACCCTATTTTTGGAATCTGCCGATACTAAATGAGATAACTAAAACTGTAGTTCGTGAATTAAAAAACATGAAAATCATTCAGTAAAAGGCCTAGATTGATTCAAAAGATAATTTTTGTTTTAGGGGCTTTAATAGCCCCTTTTCTTTATGCAGACACATTAAAATTATCAGGGAACGCTACTTTCTACTCTGATAAGTTCTATGGAAAAATTACTGCCAGTGGTGAAAAATACCACCCCGCACATTACACTGCCGCCCATAGAGATTTGACCTTTAACACTCTAGTCAAAGTAACGAATCTGATAAATAATCGTGCGGTAATCGTTAGAATCAATGATAGATTGAATGTTACTGAAAATATTGAAATTGATCTATCTAAGTCAGCGGCTATTGCTATTGACTTAGTAAAAAAAGGGATTGCCCCTGTAAATATAGAAGTTCTCGGGGTAAGTCAAGAAGGAATTAATCCACCCCAATCAAAGGTAATTGAACTTGCAAAGATTGAGACATCCTCTTCTTCAAAAACAAGCCCTGAAAAAAAACCACTTCCTATTGTTGAAGCTACATTATCACTACCCACCAATGTAAATAAAGTTATACAAAATAGTCTTACACCTTCGGAATTCTATAGATTTTCTGATCTAACAAGAAGAAAGGTATCACCAAAAGGTTTTGGTTTACAAATTGGTGCTTTCATGAGTGATGAAAATGCATTCAAGTATGGTGAATGGGCTTATAAAAAAGGATTTACTTCTATTTATATAGAAAATTCTAAATCAAACGGTTTAAATATTTTTAGAGTAATTGTTGGAGATTATAAAAATGAAAACGATGCAGACTATGGAATGAATGAGCTTGTAAAAGCAGGATTCGCTTCAGCTGTCATCTATAATTTCGGTGAAGAACAATAGGAGAAAATTACTATGGATTCTAAAAAAAGGGCAGAACTTATACGAGAAGGAAATGCCGCCTTTAACTCTAAAGACTATTCAAAAGCTAGGCAATTGTACTTAGAAACAAATTACAAAGACGGTTTAATACGACTTGGTGATTATTATATGTATGACAGAAAATTACCAATGTTAGCATATGGGTACTATAAAAAAGCGGGACATACTCAAAAAATAGATGAAATCTTCCAAAGAATGATTTATGCCCTAGGTGAATTATTAGGAAAAGGGATTTATAAAGCTGTAAATTCAAAACCAAAAGAAGACCTAAATCCAGATGATTTCAGAGTCCATCCTGAGCTAAAAGCGAAGGCATTAGAAATTCTAGAAAATAGTAAAAATTCTTAAGGCTATAATTTTGGTATTTCCGGAAAAGTTTCCTGAAAATCAAAAGTACGACAATAGTAAAGAAAAAGAGTTTTACCTTAGATTTCAAAATGAACTTCCGGAAGATTGGGATATTTATTATAGTTTTAAATTTTACAACCCTGGAATACCCGTAAGGGAATTAGATTATATAATTGTATGCCCTCTCGGTATATACATAATCGAGTTAAAAAATGCTAGATTCCGCTTTGAAAATAATGTATGGCAGATTTATGATTCCAGAGAAAAAAAGTGGAAAGAGCATGTAAAACATTTTTATACAGGTCCCATTGAACAAGTAGAAAGTGCTGTTAAAATGTTTAAAAACTTTTTATTGTACAACAATCATTTAAAAATACCTGTAGATTCAAACTCCATCACAGGAGTAGTTTTTTTAAATAAAAATGAAGTTGGTCATTTTAATAAAAAATTACCAAATAAAGAAATTATAATTTTTCATAAAGAATTACAACATCGATCACTTTTTGATATATTAGATTCAATAAATAAATCAAAGCGACTCTCAAATGTAACACATCTTGAGAGAGAAAAAGTAAAAAATATTATATTAATCAATGGTAACTACTATCCCGGATTTCCAGCAAGGAGAGATGAACAAAAAAAACTGATGATTGCTCTTACTAAGGAGCAATTTATGATAATGGAAGGCTTTAAGGATCAGGAAAGGATGATTCTTTATGGGGTTGTTGGGTCAGGAAAAACAATGATGGCCCGAAGAGGATTGGATTTAGCAATTGAAAACTCTTGGAGATGTCTATATTTATGTTCTTCAATACACCTAAGAGATTTTTTTGAAAATTCATATAAGGGTCAAGAAAAAGTAAAATTTTTTACTTTCTATGATTTTAGATTTGTAAAAAATATAGAAGAAACTTTTGATTTTATTATTATTGATGAAGCGCAAAATATCATCTCAGGTGATATGAGTGATATCTTAGATAATATTTTAAGTGGTGGTCTTAACAATGGGAAATGGCTAATTTGTTTCGATAAAGAACAAAAAAATAAAGAATTCGATAGTGATTTTTTAAAAATTATCTCTTCTTACCCACATGAATCTTACTCTTTAAATTCTAATATAAGAAATCCTTCGGAAATTTTCAATATTGCAGGCTTATTAGGCGGAAAAAAGCAATATTATTCAAAAGTCCCAGATGCATTGAGTGTCAAGTTTGTGAGTTTTATTGATGATATTGATGCATCCATAAAGCTATTCGAATTAATAGATTATGGTTTAAAACAACTAAAATTATTACCTGAAGAAATTATGATTTTATCTCCCTTTGCTTTAAATGAAAACATAGAAATTAAATCTAATTATGTTAGATCCTATGATGATAAAAGGTTTTATGAGATAGTAAAATATAATAGCGATAATCCAGACAGAGAAAAAATAAATTTTTCAGTAATTGAAGATTTTCAGGGTTTGGAGGCTTCATTTGTAATACTAATAGGCATTAAAGATTTAAGTGATTCTTATTTAAGATCTCAATATTACATTGCACTAACTCGATCTACCTATTCAGCTGGTATTTTATTTCACAAGGATTTATTTTCTGACCTAAACAATATTATAAATATGAATAAATAATATTAACTAGGGACATGTCAAATCAACACTGACAGACTGTTTGGATCCATCTTTTACTTCAAAAACTATTTCTCTAACAACGGTTTCTGGATAACCATCTACGGGATTTACATCATTTAAACATCTGAGTCTATACCTCCCAGAATGTATGTATTTAATATAAACACTAGAGCCTCGAACGGGAGAGGCTATCAAGGGAAGATGATTTGTAAAATCTGTTTCTCCTTCTCGATAAATTGCATAATAATAATTTAAATTTGTAGTGCCTCCAGTAATTGTAAGATTAGAGGAAGTTTCAGGATATATAATACGTGATCTTAATAATAGACTCCCTCCCATATCTACCTCTCCCATATGATTAAACCTCCAATCACTAAATCCAACCATGGTCTGAACATAGCCTGTGTAGTTCACCCAGGAATGAACCATTAGATTTTCTTTAATGTTTATTCTCATTTCTAAAATATAAGGTTCAAATCCAGGATTGATTGTCATATCTGCATGACCCTCTCCTACTGTATAAAAAACAGGATACATCAGTGGAGTTTTATTTTGTTTATCAATATCACTTGCCCCTGGCTTGTAACTGTTTCTAGGGACAATGTTAGAACCAACTACCAAACGATTATCAAATCGAGTATTTGTTTTTTGAATCCCTGATTCAATTGCATACCCTGTAATAAATGATCGTAAATAAACTCCAGCATGGTAATACTGTGTTCCACTATATCCCCGAAGCTCAGCAGTTGGATCATTAGAAGGATATTGAGCTCCCCGACTGGTCATAAATTCAGCAAATTTAACCAATCCACCATTGTTTTCGCATGTATTAGTAAATAATGTATAGGGAACAGAACAATATACTTGTCTCTCAGGAGCAATGAAATCCCAAAACTTATTTGAGTCTCTAACTGACTCAAGTGCCTCAAGTCCCAAGGGTTGGTATTTTGATGCAATTCTCAATTCACCAATATCCATGTAAATGGGAAGGTTTGATAATGATGGAAGAGCCGATGTATCTAATATTGGATCTCCCGCAATTCCTTCCGTATCTCGGTAAATGGCATTCCCGTTGATTTCGGAAAATTCTAAGGTATTGTCTGTTGCATAGGTACCCTTAAAAATCAATAACATTCTTTGATTAAATAAAGAACTCAATACAGGTAAACTTGTATAAGTTACATTGCTTAAATCTTTAGTACAATAAGTAATATTTAATATTATCAATATTAATATAATAACTTTATTTATATTCAATTTCATATATACCTTTATAATAAAAATGTTAACATTAAATTAAAATGAAAAAAATCAGCATTTTTTAATTTATAATAATATGGATCTGCTAATCTAAAATCCTGTACATAAGGGGAAGTGTAAATTTGGTAGTCTATAGGTTTTTCTGTTCCTATTGTTTCGTAAATTCTTTGATAATCCAATCTAATTCCAATTCTAACTTTTTTTCCGGCTACAAAACTAAACTCTGTCCCTAAAACACTCATTGGATCCCATTTTGCTGTGTTGGCTGGTCTTGCAACAGTATAAGAGTAACCCCCACCCGCTTTCAAAAAAATGGAAATGGGAAGATCCAGGGGTAGTTTATATGCTAAGGCTCCATAAACTGGGACAGTGGTTAGCCTTCTTTCAGTTGTAGAAAGATAAGTTGTATAATTGGCTCCCAATTCTGTATATAAAATCCAAGGCCATTGCATTCTTCCAAACACTCCCATACCCAGACTTGAATCTAGTACCCTCGCCGCATCACTTCCCGGTACTGGATTTGATGCTCCCAAAAAAAAGCCCAATTCCAGAGGACTTAGTTCTTCCGAAAAAACAGAAGATGGTAATAAACAAAATAGAATACTAAGAATCAATAATATTTTTTTCATTCTTAAGTAAGCTATTTAGATAAAATTTCTGAGTAATACAGGCTATTTATTTGAGGATAATCCTGATAGTACGCTCTTTTGAAATAAAGACCATAGGGAGGCAAGGTAATTCCAGCACTACTTCTATTTTCTTTCTCTATTATTTCCTTTAGCCCCATTTTTGTTTTTCCCAGAGATACCTGAATCGCACTTCCCACTAAAATTCTAATCATATTATGCAAAAATCCAGAACCTCTTATATTGATTTTAATGATTCCTTCCCATTCCTTAGACCTCGAAATACTGACAGAAGTTATTTCTCTTTCGGTCGGTTTCTCTTTTACCGAAGAAGCCTTCGCAAAACTCTTAAAATTATTCCTTCCCAGTATATCTTTAAATTGGCCTTCTAGTAGTTCTATATACAGGGGAACATGTATCCAGGTTGCCCTTCCCGAAAACAAGGGGTAAGGATATTTTGTATTTAAGATCCAATACTCATACTCCCTTTCGGTACAAGAAAATCTTGCATTAAATTTGGGAGGCATAATTGAGCCCGAGAGAGTATTTACTCCTCGAGAACTCAAAGCATTTATAGAGGTTATCAACTTATGATAATTTCCAATTTCTTTGGTATGTTCAAAACTAACCACCATTCCCCAGGCATGAACACCAGTGTCAGTTCTACCCGCACCGGTTATCTTAATTTTTTCTTTTAAGATAGTGCTGAGGGCTTGCTCAAGGGTTTGCTGAATGGAGGGAGTAGTTTTTTGTTTTTGAAATCCAAAAAAACCTGCCCCATCATATTGAATAACCAAAGCCGTTACGGGCAAATCTTACTTTTCACCACCAAGTGCTTCAATTGTAGCATTCATGTCATCGTAGGTTTCTTTAGCAAGTTCCAAAATTGCAGAGGGCTTTGATTTGGAAGCCTTTCCTCCTCCATACAATTTCGCAAGAGAGCGTTTTGCTTTTACTAAAAGATCCAATTGTTTCTCGGGAGTATGGGCCAATTGCTCCTTATATTTCATAGTTAGGAAAGAATTTAAATAAATAACTCCATCAAATCCCCAATTATTGTCAGTATCTGGACCGAGAACCTGACTAGCTAAATCCACTGGCTCGGCTCCTGAGGTCATCATTTCAAGTGTAGATGCATACCAAACTGTTGCTTTTCTATAGAGTAAATCTCTGATTTTATCAAAACCAATTGTAGGAAACTCAGA
>Ga0214923_10007953_pt1 | contig 11421 bp, 7 predicted proteins | sample LL1510_MetaG_FD_177993 | JGI IMG/M metagenome (GOLD analysis project Ga0214923, IMG submission 177993) | Freshwater microbial communities from Lake Lanier, Atlanta, Georgia, United States - LL-1510 | ecosystem: Environmental > Aquatic > Freshwater > Lake | place: USA: Georgia | collected 2015-10-15 | reverse complement strand
TTTAACACAATTAAATAACTGAAAAAGGCTCATGATCCGAACCTGAAACGCTTTTTAAGTTATTTAATTGTGTTAAAGCAGAAATTTCAGCTTCGAATTTACAAGTTAAAGAAGCCTTTCTTAACTCAGTAAAACCTTGAATCATGTCAAATTCTTCTTGGGTGCATGGGTCAAAAACCAATTCTTTTAGGTTTTTTAAATTTTTGAGAACAGTGTGATTTGGTTTAGGCTTATGAAAGGTAACAAGCAACAAAAATTCAAGTGACCTCGCTTCGCTTATAGCATCCAAATCTTCAATTTGATTGTCTTCAGAATCTAAAATACGTAATCCCTTTAACATGCGAAGCGGTTCCAAATCACTCACATTCATGCCAGAAACAACCATAATGCTCAACTGACTTATTAAGCGCAATTCTCCTATGCTGGGTTGATAGGATTTAAATTCATTTAATTTCTCTTGACCTTCAAGGCGTTCAAATGTTGGAAAAAGCATCATTCCACAATACTTATCTTTCATTTGTGGATAGATATTCTTTTGCTGAAAGTCCAAATTAACCAAAAATGCAGCGCGCCATTCTTCTGACAATCCAGACCACCATTCCACTAATTCATTGTCAGGTAGTGGGTCAACAATAGGTGAATAAGAAAGCGTATGTAAAATTGGCTTTTTAAAGCTGTAATAATAGCTACAATATGGTAAAAAATCATAGGCAGCTGAATCCCAATAACAACCTGGAACTAAATGATTCAGTAAAAATAAATAATCTGGATTGACTGTTATACGTAATACATAGGTAGGATTCGGAACATTTTCGTAGGTTTTACGCAAATCGTCTGTGATTTCATAAATATTTCCATGTTTCATTGCCACATCAATACTATCGTACCAATGGGGATAGTTAGCTATGGATATGTTTTCAACCAACTCAATTTTAGTGTCCGCTTTCTCACAAAATGTATCAAACTCAGTTTCTAAACTCACATAGTATCTACCATTGGTCATTCCTGTCCCAGATAATTTATGACCTTTATATTCATATACACCACTCACGTTGATGCGATTGTAATCTTCCTCTGTGACATCAATTTCTTTCCAACGCATACAAGTAAGTAATTCGTCTAAGATTGGAACAAATTCTGGTTTAATTAAATCCGCAGCTTCGTCTTGCGTGAATGGAAAGGATTGCCATGAAGCATCGTTATAAATGTATCCTAATTTAATTTTTTCATAGAGCTCTAAGATAATTTGCAATGCAAAATTAGCTGAAGTAATCATCGCTCTTTCATCTGGATGAATCATTGTAACCTCAACATCAAATTGATTGGCATTTACTGCAAGAATTTTAAAGGAATTTAAAGCGGACATGTAATCGTGTATTTATGACACAAAGAAAGCTAAAATGACTTAAATCGTCCCTATTTGTATTTACAAAATTATAAACAAAATTGCAACTTGTGTGATAATTGTAAACAATTTGAAACATTATTAACCCTTGATTTACAATTTTCAAATTCGAAAAATGTAAAACATAATTGAGCTTTTAATGACTAAGAAGAGTATTATACAAAAACAAAAAAACCTGCTCAGAAAAGCAGGCTTCGTTAATAGTCGATTTTATTTTAGTTACTCCAAATTTTTGAAGTAGATACGCCATGACACGAATTACATTGGCCTGTTGAAATAGACGTACTCATGTAACTTTTACTGCCTGTTGGACCTGTAATTACTGGATATAATCCATCTATACTCATGTCGGCGGTTGTATAAAAATTACCTTTTCCATCAATATAAACAGTATATTTTAGGTTTCCACTTCCCATTGTATCGGTGTAAAAATCGATTTTACCGCTTGTAAGTGTATTGGTTTCGTTCGCATCATAAGCCGTTCCTGCTACGTTAAAACATCCTTCTCCTTCACCGCCCGATTTGTGGCATTGCATACAATTTTGCCCCATGTTATGACTTTTTTGACTATTTGGCAAACTGATATTGTCTTCTTTGCAATTTTTATTTTCACAGGAATTGAAAGCAAAAAGAGTTGCCGTTAAACAAAATGCTCCGAATAAAATTGAACTGATATTTTTCATAGTGTTTTTAAGACGTTATGTTTATAATAAGGGTTGGAAAAAAATAGAATTCTTATTCCTCTGCTTTGTTTTTTAAGGACATTAATAAAGCGTATGCATTCTTAAAGACTATTTCTTGTCTGTCAAATGCAGCAATATTAACTACTTGTGTCCATGCATTTTCGGTATTACCCAATTCTACTTCACGCATTTCAAACGTGTTTTTTCCTGGCACTTTCACAAACAAATAATTTTTCCCTTCAAAATTTACAATTGCTTCTTCAGGTACAGCTAAACATTGTGTGTTCTTTGCGTCAATTTCTGCATTCATATACATTCCAGGCAACAATGCACTGCTATATTTCTCAAAATGACAATGCACTTCTGCAGTTCGATCCATCGCGATGTCTTGACTAATTAAGATGATACTGCAAATATATTTCTCATCTGGACGTGAATTGGTCGCTGCAACTACTTTCTGACCTTCTACTAATTGAATCAAATCTTTTTCAAAAACCTTTAAATTCAAATGAATATCTTTTGGATCAACCAACTCAAATAAAACGTCTGTTGGATTCACATATTTACCAATGTTCACATTCACCTTGGATACGTAGCCGTCAAATGGAGCGGTCAGCTGAATACTTCTTGAAATGTTATTTTCCGTCAAAGAAGTTGGATTTATATTGATTAACCTCAATTTCTCAGCCAAAGCCTTGCGTTGAATTTTTAATGATTGAAACTCGGATTTGGCTTGCTGATACAATTTGTCGCTACTGGCTTTACTTTGATTCAAATCCTTTTGACGATTGAATTCACTTTCAGCCATTTCCAACTTGGAGGAAGTTGTCAAATAATCTTCTTGCAATTGAATGTATTGTTGATCTTCTAGCGTAGCAATCACTTCGCCTTTTTCCAAATGCATACCTGGAAGTAACTTGGTGTTTTTCAGATAACCGCCCAAAGGAACACTGACGGAAATTAAGTTTTGAGGCGGAACATCGATTTTCCCATTGACTTTAATCGTACTGGAAATTACTTTCATTTCCAATTTGCCATAAGCGATATCAGCAGCTTTCAATTTAGCATCTGACAAAACCAGAATATTCGGCGATTCTTCTTGGGTTGCTGTTCTAGCTTCTTCTCCTCCACTGCAAGAAAAAAGCAAAGCTGTAAGTCCTGCAAAAAAATAGTTTAGTGTGTTTTTCATTTTCAATATTTTTATGTTATCCTTTATTCTACAAGGAATTGGACAAATATTCTACGTAAATTATTATCTCGTTTAGACTTTTGATGGCATCTAAATAACTGTTTCGAATTTGAATCGCTTGATTGTTTAACAAGGTCCATTCCATGTAATCAATTTCACCTTCTTCAAATTGTTTCAACGCTGTTTTTTGAATTACATCTGCATTGGGCAATTGCGTTTTTTCAAGATAATTCACAATTTCCTGCTGATTGGCTAGATTGGTTTTTGCTTTTTCTAATTCAGTTTGAAGTTGCATTTTGGCGTATTCCCATTCATTCTGCGCAATAGCAACATTGTCATTTGCTGCTTTTATTCGCGCTTTTTGTGCACCGTAAAATAGTGGAAGCCCCACTCCAATTTGTCCGCCATTAAATCGATTACGAACAGAATAAGTCTTGTTATCAGCGCCAATTCCTTGAATACTTTGATTGAAATAACCTGCCGTTAAATCAGGTAATTGCTTCGCTTTTTCCAACTGCACGCCCGCATTCGCAACGTCCATTTGTTTTTGCAAATAAACGAGTGTTGGGTGCGCATCCACATTTCCATTCCCAGTAATTGATTTCAATTGATTATCTGCCTGTGGCTCCACTTTTTCTGTTGTATTCAACAATAATTGAAATTGCAGATGTGTTGTTTCCAATTCTGTCTGTAAATTTTTCAGTTGCATCAACACTTCACCACGCTGCGATTCAGCAGATGTTTTTACTAAGATATTGGATTCACCTTTTTCGAAACGTAAATTAGCTTTTTGTACAAATTCAGCAAATAGACTATCGGATTGCTGGAGCATTTTTTCTTTTTCATGTAAAATCAATATGTAATAAAATACTTCAGCCACATATTTTTTAGTCTCTAATTGCGTCATGGAAATGGCTTGTGCAGCAACTTCCCAATTGGCAAGAAGCACATCTTTTTGTTTTTTATAAACCGTTGGAAACGAGAAACTTTGCACCATGCTGAATTTAGTATCGAAAAAAACGCTATTTAATTGCCCCATTTCAGTCGTGAAATTCGTTTGACCTGGATCAAAAGCCGTGTTGATTAGGCTATTTTGGTAGGCAGCTATTAATTCTTTGTTTTTGACTCCTAAATTGTTTTTCAAAGCTATGTCGTAAGCTTCTAGCAAAGAAATTTGGCGTTGTGAAAAACCATTCGTTTGCATAAACGAAAAACCAACAAGCAAAGCAACTGCTGTCATAACTCGCGTGTTTTTTTTCTTGCGTTTTACATTTCCAAAAAGCACGTATAAAATTGGCAAGACAAACAAAGTCAGGAAAGTAGCGAGCATCAAACCACCTATAACAACCGTTGCCAAAGGACGCTGTACTTCTGCACCTGCTCCGTTACTGATAGCCATTGGAAGAAATCCTAAGGAAGCAACAAATGCAGTCATTAGAACGGGTCGCAAGCGCACTTTAGCTCCCATTATCACGATGCGATTCAAATCATTAATTCCTGACTCTTTCAAGCGGTTGAATTCAGCTATTAAGACAATTCCATTCAAAACTGCAACACCAAAAAGCGCAATAAACCCAACCCCAGCACTGATGCTAAAAGGCATGCCACGAAGCGCTAAGAAGTAAATCCCACCAATAGCAGACAAAGGAATGGCCGTGTAAATCAACAAGCCTTGCTTTACCGAATTAAAGGCAAAAAACAACAACAAGAAAATCAAGGCCAATGATACAGGTACGGCTATGGACAAGCGTTGTTTCGCTTCTTTTAAATTTTCAAAAGCACCTCCATACGTCACATAATAACCAGGACTGATTTTTAATTGTTTGTCCACTTTACCCTGTAATTCTTCCACGATACTTTGTACATCGCGACCACGCACATTGAAACCTACTACAATTCTACGTTTTGTATCTTCCCGTTGAATTTGGTTCGGTCCATCTTTGATACTAACGTCTGCTAATTGGTGTAATGGAATTTGAATGCCTTTTGAAGTCGGAATCAATAAATTTTGAATATCCTCCAATCGATTGCGCAATTGATTGTCCATACGAACGACCAAATCGAAGCGTTTTTCACCCTCATAAACAGAACCAGCGGATTGACCTGCAAAGGCGGTGTTTACTATACGATTGATGTCTTCAATATTCACATTGTATTGTGCCATAATCGAACGGTTGTAGGTAATCACAATTTGCGGCATACCCGTTATCGCTTCAATGAACACATCATGTGCTCCTTCAACATTGCTTACAATTTTACCCAAACGATCTGCATACTTAGCCAATGAATCTAAATTTTCACCGAAGATTTTACAGACAACATCTTGACGCGATCCCGTCATTAACTCATTGAAACGCATTTGAACTGGAAATTGAAAACCTGCTGTTATGCCTGGTACATCCTCCAAGGCTTTGCTCATTTTTTCGGCTAATTCAGGAAAAGTTTCAGCGGAAGTCCATTCACTTTTATCTTTCAAAATGACCATCATATCGGCCGCTTCCATGGGCATTGGATCCGTTGGCACTTCACCGCTTCCGATTTTAGTTACAACTTTTTCAACTTCTGGAAAGCGCGATTTCAACACATGTGCTGCTTTTTGTGTATACTTTACCGTTGTATTCAAATTGCTTCCTGTTAGCACTCGTGTGTCGACAGCAAAATCACCTTCTTCCAAAGCAGGTATGAATTCTCCACCTAAGTTAGACATCACAATGATGGAGCCAATAAACAATATGACAACCGTTGTCAATACTTTTTTCTGATGTTTCAAGACCTTCATAAGCAACATTTGATAACCCATCTCAACACGAGCCATTATACGATCCGACCAATTAGGTGAGTGTTTGATTTTTTTACTTAAAAACAAGGCACTCATCATTGGAATGTAGGTCAAAGACAAAATAAAAGCTCCTACTAAAGCAAACGCAACTGTCTGTGCCATAGGCTTAAACATCTTACCTTCAATTCCACTTAAGGACAAAATGGGGAGGTACACAATTAAAATAATGACCTGACCAAAAACAGCACTGTTCATCATTTTACCGGCAGAGGAGCCCACTTCGTCGTCCATTTGCTGTTGAGAAATAGCATTTACCCCCGCAAAACGTTTACCGTGCGACAACTGATGCATCACCGCTTCCACAATAATAACTGCACCATCAACGATTAACCCAAAATCCAATGCTCCCAATGACATCAAGTTTCCACTCACGCCAAAGGTGTTCATCATGATGACCGCAAACAACATCGCTAAAGGAATAACGGACGCCACTAATAAACCTGCTCGAAAATTCCCAAGAAAAAGCACTAAAATAAACACCACAATCAATGCTCCTTCCACCAAGTTTTTCTCCACCGTTCCAATGGCGTTATTTACCATTTTTGTACGATCGAGAAAAGGTTCAATGACCACTCCTTCAGGTAAAGTTTTTTGAATTTCTGCAATTCGTTTTTTAACATTTTTGACAACTTCACTGCTATTGGCACCTTTCAACATCATTACAACAGCTCCTGCCGTTTCACCCTCATCGTTGTAGCACAAAGCACCATAACGCGTTGCATATCCAATGTTGACATTCGCTACATCACTGATAAAAATGGGCGTTCCGGTTTCCGTTTCCGTAATGGAAATATTTTCAATGTCCTCTTTGGTGCCGATTAGTCCTTCACTGCGAATAAACAGAACTGTTGGTCCTTTTTCGATGTAGGCACCACCAGTGTTTTGGTTGTTTTTTTCCAGAGCTTTGAATACATCTTCCATATTCAAATTGTAGGAGAGTAAACGATCGGGGTTAATAGAAATCTCGTATTGTTTCAATTTTCCACCAAAAGAACTCACTTCTGCAACGCCTTTCACACTCAATAATTGGCGACGAACTACCCAATCTTGAATGGTTCGTAATTCCATAACGTCGTATTTACTTTCGTAGCCTTTTTTCGCACGAACAACGTATTGGTAAATTTCACCTAAACCCGTTGAAATGGGGCCTAACTCAGGATTTCCGATTCCAGGAGGTATTTGTGATTTAACATTTTGAAGTCGCTCAGCTACTTGTTGACGTGCCCAATATATGTCGATATCGTCTTCAAAAACAATGGTAACTAAAGACAATCCGAATCGGGAAAAACTTCTCAACTCTTTGATTCCACTAATATTGCTATTCGCTTGTTCAATGGGAAAAGTGACGAGTCGTTCTATATCTGTTGCACCAAAAGAAGGCGCAATGGTGATGACCTGTACTTGATTGTTTGTAATATCTGGTACGGCATCGATGGGCAATTTTGTCGTTTCGTAAACTCCATATCCAATGAGTCCAATGACAAAAAGGCTAACTATTAATTTATTTTTCAGGGAAAACCCGATAATCTTATTTAGCATAAAAAGAATCTGTTAATTAGTAAAAACCCATTACGGGCAAAGAGCACTAACTAACAAGACTTTGGGGGATTCCAAACGGAATAATAAGATAGAGAGAGACAGTTCTCGTTTTGAGTAATAATTTTAGCCGATTTTTCAGAGAAAACCACTTGTTCCCATTCAGCTGGTAAAACGGTATATTTCTCAACGATATAAGCACCAACAGCGATTGGAATAACGGATTTAAAAGGAAGGTTTTTGTGTTCTTTTTCAAATTCATTTAAGCGGGAAAAATAGTGCTCCTTAACGAAGGAAACTAAAGATGCTCCAGGATTACGTTGTTGATGTTGTTGAAAATGCGAAACAAAAGTTGGAAGATTCAATACTTGGGCTCCTTGCATGTTTGGAGCAAGCGAGAGTACAAAAAAGTAAAATGCCAAGAAATAAGCTAGTACTTTCACGATACAAAAATAGATTTTTTCGCGAGAGAAAAAGATGACTTTGGTTAAGTTAAGATAAATTGTGAGGAAATGAGATTGCGGATTACAGATTGAAGATTACAGATTGCAGATTGCAGATTGCGGATTGCTATTGCCTAATTACTAATTACCATTGCCTAAGTACTATTTCAAAAAAAATCACTTTTCATGAACCTTTTGTTAGGTTGTGAGTATTCCTGTCGAATTTCGAATTTCAGCAATTGATTTTAACTTTAAAAATACAAGACTCATGAAGAAAATAATAGGAATAGTGTGTTTGTTTTTTGCATCCCAAACTATAGCTCAACAAAAAGAAACGGTTTATAGTATTGCCAAGGATATCCATGAAGTAGCTTGGTATGAACAACAGCAACAACTTTGGAAAGCCGATTTGAAGAAAAATAGTAAAAACGGTGAAGCTTGGTATAATTACTATGCTGCAACACGTGCTTTGAGAAATCTCTCGAATAACTATTACATGCCCAATGAGGATGTAACCAAAAAGCGAGAAACATACAGTAAAGAATGTGACCAAATCGTTGAAAATGCCCTGAAGGAAATCCCTGATTTATTTGAAGCAAACTATATCAAGTTTTGGAATGGCGACCTGATGAAAGAAAGCAACTATTTGTTTAAAGCTTATGAAATCAATCCATTGGATGCGCGGACATACACCAATTTGATGATTTATTATGAACTAAAACGCGACGTAATCAAAAAAGAAGAATTCGCTACAAAATGCTTCAAAACAGGTCAGCTTCCAGCGGGAATATTAAATTGGGGTTATAACATACTTGCTGAATTAGAACCGAATGCCGTGCTATTCACTGTTGGAGATAACGACACCTATGCAACTTGGATGGTTCAATCAGCGATGCATTTCCGAACAGATGTTACGGTAATCAATGCTTCATTGATCCTTATCGATGATTATAGAAACAAGCTTTTGAAAGAACTGAATTACACAGCCCTACCTTTTCAAACTATTGACTTAGCATCTAATTTCGATAAAAACAAAGAATCATTATTCAACCACATTTTTAATGGAAACAGACCCGTTTACGTGGCTTCAACAGGAATCGATGCTTATAAAGAAAATTGGGGTGATAAATTATATTTGACAGGTCTAGCCTACAAATACGGAACAGAACCCATTGATAATATCACATGTATCAAACGTAATTTCGAAAAACGATATTTATTAGATCATTTAACAGCTGTATTTTCTTTCAACATTTCTGAAAAAATGGTACCTGGATTCAACGAAACATATTTACCTGCATTGTTGAAATTGTACCAACATTACGTAGCATCCGAAGAAATCGAAAAAGCCAACCGAATTGAGAAGTACATTATATCTATCAGTGAAAACGCTGGTTTGCAGTGTGAAGTCCAAGAATTATTTGAAGATAAAAAAGTAACGAATGCAACTTTACTTTCTGCGCTTTTGGATGTAAAAACCATTGAAAAAAACATGCTGCCTTTAAATGAAAAACTGTTCGTAGCCAAATATGAAACAAGCAATGCAGATTACGGAAAATTTCTAGCCAACTTAAAGCGTTCCAACGAAACTGAACTACTAAAACTAGCGAATTATGATTCTACAGGTTGGAAAAATAAATTCAAGTTTGCATTCAATGATCCTTTGGTGGAGAATTATTATCAACATCCATCCTATTCCAATTATCCAATTGTAAATATCAGTTTTGAAGGGGCAAAAGCGTATTGCGATTGGTTGACACAGCAATATAATTCGCAACGTAAACGCAAGTACACACAAGTGATTTTTCGATTGCCAACAGAAGAAGAATGGAAACTTGCTGCGGGTTCTGGAAATACAAATGCAAAAACTCCCTTCGTAAATGACAACATTCAAAATAACGAAAAGTGCTATTTGGGTAATATCAAAATCAGTGAAGGTAAATTGATGGATGATGGCGCATTTTACACCGCTTCCGTTTCTAGTTATGTGGCAAATAAATCAGGTTTTTTCAATACGTTTGGAAATGTTGCTGAAATGATTGACAAAAAAGGAATCGCCAAAGGAGGTTCGTGGTATAATACGTTTGATGAATGTACGTTTGATAAACAGCAGGCTTACACAAATCCAGACCCGGGAATTGGCTTTCGTATTGTTATGGAAGTGATTCAAAAATAAAAGCTAAATGGATAACTTCCAAGTTTATAGTGACGAAGCGTTGATGGTTCAGGTAATGGACCATCATTCGCACGCCGCTATCATGGAATTACATAAGCGATATAGCCGTAAATTATTGGGTTATTTTATCCGCATGCTTCAAAAAGATGAAAATTTAGCGCAAGATTTTGTACAAGAAATTTTTCTTCGGATTTTAGAGAAAAAACACTCCTTTGACCCGAGCAAAAAATTTTATACATGGCTATTTACCATAGCAAGTAACATGTGTAAAACAGCTTATCGGCGTTCACCTTTCAAAAGTTTATCCCATGAAAATAAAGTCTTTTCCAAACACCTTCAATTTGCTGACGATTTAGCTGAGAAAAATCATTTTAATGCGCTCTTGGAAAAATGCATCGACGAATTAGAACATGGGCAAAAAACTGTTTTCATTTTACGCTATAATGAACATTTCAGCTTGCAAGAAATTGCAGATATAACTGAAATTTCAATTGGAACGGTCAAATCTCGCTTATTTTATGCTACCCAAAAAATGGCAATACACTTAAAAGAATTTGACCCAAGATATGAATCACAACTTTTCAAATTAAGTTAATATGGAAAAAGAAATAAACCCTTCCGAAGAACGACTTTTCGACTTACTTGAAACTAAAAATTTCGGTGAATTAACCACCGAAGAAAAGAGTTTTGTTTTGTCATTTCTTACCGAAGAAAATTATACTTTTCAACGAAGGCTTTTGATGGAAGCAAGTGAAAGTTCCATTGTTTTGCCTGAAGTTAAACCCTTGTCTCTTCCTGCATCGAAAAAACAAATTAAAACAATTCCACTTTATCAAGCTGTTATAGCGGTCGCTGCTGTGGTGTTACTATTTATTCTTGTATGGCCACAAAAAACAACTGTTTCTACTTCAAATCAAGCTATTAAAAAAAGAGATTCAGTTGCTGTAGCTCAAACGATAATTCATGACACTGTAGTTAAATTTGTGACGATTGGCCCATCCGTTGTTTATGTCCATGATACGATTCAAACATTGATTACACAAGTACAGGCACCTGCTTCTGAAACGCGCTTACTGGAAGTTCAAAATAATTTTAATTTGCCAGCATTGTCTGCTGAACTTTTTGTAGCAAAAGGGATTTCATTAAAAGA
>Ga0214923_10007950_pt1 | contig 11426 bp, 8 predicted proteins | sample LL1510_MetaG_FD_177993 | JGI IMG/M metagenome (GOLD analysis project Ga0214923, IMG submission 177993) | Freshwater microbial communities from Lake Lanier, Atlanta, Georgia, United States - LL-1510 | ecosystem: Environmental > Aquatic > Freshwater > Lake | place: USA: Georgia | collected 2015-10-15 | reverse complement strand
AAATTTGCACATTATTTAAAAAAGGATGTGGGGAAACTGTGAATAACAACCAGATGATTGATTTGATTACCTATTTTTATCCAGACATAGAAATAGAAAACGACAAGTATATTTACAATTTGCGCTGCGCAAAATGGGACAAACAACTCGATATCAATATCGCACTGGAAGCCATGAAACAAGAATATGCAGCCGAAAATCAGCCACTGACCTTTTCAAATTATGACGCATACTTGTATTACTGCAAATATTTTTCAGGCGGGCTCATTGTGAGTAAGATGTTTTATGACAATCACATTTTTAGATAAGTCTAGTTACAACATGCGATAGGTGTGTAATATAATAATAATGGCAAAAATCACAAACAATATGCGTTCTTCCCTTTCTATACTCACATGACTATGGCTAAATAAATACAACAAAAGCACCGCCATCAAAATGATGAAAATGTTTTCAAAATAATCTTTCCATGATTTCGCGTCTTCGAGTTTTTCGGGCGCATAAAATTTGGCATATAGTTGTGCGATAATGGCCAACAAGAAGAGGACTTTTACAAAGAAAACGAAATAAACATAACCGTGATAAAGGGCCGTCTTTTGCATGTGTATATAATTATACACATACAATATTTGTAGTAGATGTTTATGCGGATGCAGGAGATAAAATGGATGCAGCAGGGGCACCGACGACTTCACCTACTGGAGCAGACGCGGTTTCACCCATATCTTTTCCGCCTCTCATTTTACCAGAACGTTTTTTGACCGAGCGTTTGACATAGCCGAATTTGCCCTTTTTAGCAAAATAACCGTGTTTTTGCAAGCGCTTTTCTTTCTTGGCGGTCTTGTGTTTTTTTTCAGAGACAATACGTCCCCACTTGTTCATGATTAAATCAGATTTGGTTAATCCGCCAGTGGTTTTGTACGCAGTACCGTTATGAACTTGAGTACGAGAGCCAAATAATTCCTTGTATGATTTGTTATGTACGGTGTACATGCCAGTGTCAGGATCGCGAACTGGACGTTTCATTCTATATACTAGATGGATAAAACATTTTTAGAAAACATTTTTGATTTACGCAGAAACTTTTCGAATGACAAAATTCGACATATCGGCAATATACAAATTTCCTAAATTATCCATGGACAATCCTTTTGGATAATTCAGTTTTGCCGAAACGGCTAGACCATTATCACCAGAATAACCAGATTCACCAGTACCTGCGACAGTTGTGATCGTATTTGTAGATATATTTATTTTGCGCACTCTTTGTTGCAAACTATCTGCAATATACAAGAATTGCTTACGATTATCGATGATAATATCTTCAATGGTTCCTAAATTTGCATTTTTTGCTAACATATTCTCCCCATTAAACCCACTGTTTCCGGTTCCAGCAATCGTTTGAATGATACCCGAAGAATCTATTTTTCGAATACGCCGATTACCTGTATCTGCTATATATACATTATTGAATTGATCTACACAAATTGCCGACGGACTACGTAAATTCACACTCGTTGCTAAAGAACCGTCTCCATTCGGACTCAAATATTGCGAACCGGCAATCGTGTGAATGATACCCGAAGAATCTACTTTCCGAATGAGATGATTGCCAGTGTCTGCGATTAATAAATTACCTGAATTGTCGAAACATATTCCTTGTGGTCGATTGACGGTAGCGTGTATCGCTAAACCACCATCGCCTAAATTGGATTGATTGTTTGTTGTTACATATCCAGTACCCACAATCGTAGTAATAATGCCCGTTGCATAATTTACTTTACGTATTCGCATATTATTCTCATCGCAAATGTATATATTTTTAGAAGCATCTACAATGGTGTCAACTGGCTTATTCATGGTGGCTTGAAGTGCTGGACCACCATCACCAACCACCAATGAATCGCGAGATGCAATTCCATTTCCAACAACACTATGAATCATATTCGTAGAAACTGATATTTTACGCACCCGATTCGAATCGTCGGATATATACATATTGCTAGAATTGTCAAAATTGCAACAATAGGGATTCTTAAATTTCGCTAGAATGGCTACACCGCCATCACCACTCGTTCCGGATGCACCCGTTCCAGCGTACGTACTAATAATTTGACTGGTAAGTCGATTTGGAGGAAGCCGCCTAAAAATATGTCGAGAAGGCGTAACGGTTCGTACATATTGTGCATATTTTTGCGATTTTGTCATTTGCGGATTATTTCCACTTGTTACGAATGGAGAATACGCTGCAGTTGAACACATTGCCTTTGATGATCTACGTCCAGGTTTCAAACAATAGTCTATTTTTTGTACTGGGGCAACATAGGTAGTGTCTTTGCTTTTTTCAATAAATGCATATTTTAATTCAGGAAAATCAAAAAACCACCACATGGATGAATTCGCATTGATTTGTCCTGCATCGATAATATTCCCACGATCATCGACTGCAATTGAAGTAATCGCAGTAATTGCTTGCGAGGTTCCTACACGATGTACCCATTGTTGCTGTCCATTATTCATATATTTTACTACATAACTATCCGTGGTTCCAATTGTAGTATTGGTGAATTCACCCGTTAGTTTTTTCGATTGTGTAGTACCTGCTATAAAAAAAGATTTATCCGCCCCCGATGCTATAGCACTAATTGTGGGTGAATTATTTGCAGCACCGAATCGTTGAGTCCATTGTAATGTACCCGTTTGTGAATATTTAGCAATAAATACATCAGTTATTCCAATCATAGTTGAACCTTTTTCGTTTGCAATGGTTTTAGAATTGGTTTGTCCTGCGACATATATATTATTGTCACTGTCGATAGTAATTACGTTTAAATCATCATAGGAATCACCTCCGATGCGATGCAGCCATACGATTTGCCCACGATTGTCGTATTTCGCAATAAATCCGTCTAATGCGCCTAACGAATTTTGTGCAGATGTTTCATTGCCGATTGAATCCGAACCCGTGGTGCCGCAAACATAGACATAGTTATCATGACCACATACCATTCCATTAATTCTATCATTACTGGTTCCACCTAGTCTGATGACCCATTGTTGTTCTCCGTGTTCATTGTATTTACTAAGAAATCCATCTTCTAGTCCATATGCTTGCGTCATTCCTAATTCACCTTGAATCGCATTATTTGCAGATGAATATCCAGCTATATAAATCGAATCTGGATCATGATAATCAATGATTATAGATGAATCATATACAAATCCACCAATACGATGCAACCATAGTAATTGTCCAGCGTCATTATATTTAGCAAAATACGCATCAGTTAAATATATTAAATTGTCCGCAGTTGTTTCATTGCCAATTTGTTGTGAAGATGTAAAACCGGCAACATAGACAAAGCCATTTGTATCAAGTGTTATAGATTTGATTTTATCGGTCTGTGTTCCACCAATACGTCGCGTCCATGCCACAACACCGTCGGGCGTATAGCGAATGATGAATCCGTCCGAACTTCCGTAACTATGCGTCGTGGTTGATGATTCGTCCCCGATGACTGACGAATATGTGTAACCGGCTGCATAAATATCACCGGACGATGCTATTTTTACGCAGGTTATTTTATTTTCATCAGTTCCAGTCAATGTATTCGACCATTCTTGATTCATTGTTTCTCTGTATATAATAGATTCGTAGAATAATGCTTGCTCGTAGAACGATTTCGATACTATTGTTCATATTGATTATTGTGGTGTGCGCGACATTTCGTGGTATAGAAGGATTTGAAGGATCGTCTGTTATGCTCACGACCGGTATTCCTCATGCGCCTTATGGCGCCGCCTATTTGACGACTTTGCCCACTGATGAATCCGCTACTTTGAAATCGTCATGTGGCAATGGACTCGATCTAGGTTTAGACAAACAGTGCTATGGTTGCTCTAGCGCTAGCTCTGGGGGCTCCATCATGATACAAGGTCCCGGAAATATGTCGGGATTGTATTGCCGAGCTCCCGACGGCACCGTTTCGGAACCCATCAAATCTGAGAAATATTAGGGGTTTTTTCGAGAAAATTGAATTAGATGGGACCAAACCATAGTATAGCATACTTGATATTATACTATACTACCAAATGGACGCCTCTCTTGCTAAACAATACCAACGCAAAACTGACAAGCAACATATTCTAGACAATCCCGACACCTATATCGGCTCGGTCGAAAATGTCGATGCCGAAATGTGGGTCTATGATGATGCCAGGGGGATGATTGTGCTAAAGCATATTGAATATATTCCCGGACTCTACAAATTATTCGACGAAGGGATTGTCAATTGTCGCGACCACGTGTTGCGCATGATTCATTCGTCAAGCGTAGAGAAAAAATTCGTGACGTATATTTCGACGGAAATTAGTGAAGATGGAATGATCACCATGACAAATGACGGAAACGGTATTGATATTGCTAAACATCCCGAGCACGATTTGTGGATTCCGGAAATGATTTTTGGACATTTGCGAACTTCCACAAACTATGACAAAAATGAGAAAAAAATCGTAGGTGGCAAAAATGGTTTCGGGTTTAAATTAGTGCTGATCTGGTCCACCTACGGTCGTATTGAAACCGTCGATCATATTCGCGGTCTCAAATATGTCCAGGAATTTCGCAATAATTTAGACGTCTTAGGTGCGCCCGTCATTACGAAATGCTCTTCCGCAAAACCCTATACAAAAGTCTCGTTCAAGCCCGATTATCAACGTCTCGGCATCGGCGGATTAACTCCTGATATGATTGCCTTGTTGAAAAAACGTGTTTATGACATCAGCGCCGTCACGGACCATTCCGTCAAAAAAGTAAAAATCACTTATAATGGCGACGTGGCCCCGTGCAAAAATTTCCAGCAATATGTAGATTTGTATATCGGGTCAAAGACTGCCGCAAAACAACAAGTCGCAGATGATGCTAGCGTTGCGTCGGGTAGCGAAGCTGGAAACGGTGGTGCCGGTGCAAAACGCGTCTATGAACAGTCCGATGAGCGCTGGGAATATGCCGTCGCACTTTCACCGACTCATGAGTTTATACAAGTCTCTTTTGTCAATGGTATTTGCACCTTCAAGGGTGGCAAACACGTCGAATACATTACAGGTCAAATCGTGCGCAAATTATGCGATTATATCGAGAAAAAGAAAAAAATCAAGGTCAATGGCAATGCCATCAAGGAGCAGTTAATCTTGTTCTTGCGATGTGATATAGAAAATCCTTCGTTCGACAGTCAAACCAAAGACTATATGAATACGCCGTCCGCGAAATTCGGTTCGTCTTGCACCGTTTCCGACAGCTTTATCGAAAAGGTGGCGAAAATGGGTGTGATGGACCTCGCCTGTTCATTGACCGAAGCCAAAGAGAATCGTTTAGCGAAAAAATCGACGGATGGGTCGAAAACAAAAACCATCCGCGGCATTGCGAATTTCATGGACGCGAATCATAGTGGAACAGCTGCTTCGAAAGATTGTATTTTGATTTTGTGCGAGGGATTGAGTGCCATGTCGGGTATTGTATCGGGTCTGTCTTCCGAAGACCGCAACATTATCGGCATTTATCCGCTAAAAGGAAAACTCCTAAATGTGCGCGGCGAACAGCTCAAGAAAATCGCCGAAAACAAGGAAATCACCGATATCAAAAAAATCCTCGGATTAGAGTCCGGTCGCGAATACAAAACCATGGCCGATGTGCAGCAATATTTGCGTTATGGTAAAATTATGGTGATGACGGATCAGGATTTAGATGGATCCCATATCAAGGGCCTGTGCATCAATCTATTTCACAGTGAATGGGCATCGCTAGTCAATATTCCCGGATTCATTTCGTTTATGAACACACCTATTCTACGTGCTAAAAAGGGGGCACAAACCCTCGTCTTTTACAATCAAGGTGAGTATGACACGTGGAAAAATGGATTCGGTGAAGCAGGTCCGCAAGGATGGACCATCAAATATTTCAAGGGTTTAGGAACATCGACTTCGGCCGAATTCAAAGAGTATTTCGCCCACAAGAAAATCGTGGATTTCGTGCATAACGGCAAGACCAGTGACGATTCTATCGACAAAATCTTCAACAAAAAACGCGCAGATGACCGAAAACAGTGGCTCGAAAACTACGACAAGGCCGCTTATTTAGACACTTCGCATAAAAGTGTGAAATACGAGGATTTCATGAACCGCGAGCTTATCCATTTCAGTACTTATGATTGTGCTCGTTCGATACCAAATATGGTGGATGGTTTGAAAATCTCATTGCGCAAAATCTTGTATTCGGCATTCAAGCGCAAGTTGACTAGTGAAATCAAAGTCGCCCAGTTTTCGGGGTATGTTTCAGAGCACAGTGCCTACCATCACGGTGAGGCCAGTTTGAATGGTGCAATAGTAAATATGGCACAGACCTTTGTCGGCTCGAACAATATCAATCTACTAGAGCCGAATGGCCAATTCGGAACACGTCTTCAGGGTGGCGATGACAGTGCATCGGAGAGATATATCTTCACCCAGTTGAATCCGCTGACCCGGGCACTCTTTCCCGACATGGACGACGCCGTCTTGAGTTATTTAGATGATGACGGCACCATTGTCGAGCCAGAATATTACGTCCCTATTATACCGTTTGCACTGGTCAATGGTATTTCCGGTATCGGCACCGGATTCTCGTGCTCGATTCCTGCCTACAATCCGGCCACTATTGTGGGTTATTTGAAAAACAAATTACGCGGATTATGCAATGACTCGGTGCAGTTTGTGCCATACTATGAGGGATTCAAGGGGTCGATTCGCAAAATCGAAGACCACAAGTATTTAATCAAGGGGTGCTACGAGAAGGTGGGCGAAGACAAGATTCGCATTACCGAATTACCGGTCGGAACCTGGACCATGCCCTATATTAGTATGCTGGAAGGAATGATGGACGGAGGTGTCGATAAAGCCGGCAAGAAGGTCGCGCCGACCCTCAAGGATATGGTGTCGATGAGTACCGAAGTCTCCGTAGATATTGTGGTGACCTTTCCGAAAGGGAAACTCGTAGAACTGGAGGGAGTCGTCGATGCGACCACCGGTGTCAATGGACTCGAAAAGATGATGAAACTGACCACGACGGTATCGACCACGAATATGCACATGTTCGACTCGAATATTCGATTGCATAAATATGGGTCGGTCGAAGAAATCATTGACGACTTTTATGGTGTCCGCTTGTCCATGTATGGAAAGCGAAAGGCGCAGCAAGTCAAAGACATGGAACAGAAACTGGTGCGCTTGTCGAATCGTGCCCGCTATATCAAGGAGACATTAGATGGTGTCGTTGATTTGCGTCGCAAGAATGCGGTGCAGGTGGAGGAATTGATGATGGGTCGCAAGTTCGATAAAATAGAAGATTCTTTCAAATACTTGATCAAAATGCCGATGGATTCGGTCACTATGGAAAATGTCGAACAAATTATGAAGGAGCGCGAGGTTTGCGAAAAAGATTTAGCAACCTTGAAGGCCACGACTCTCGAACAAATATGGCTGTCCGAACTCGACATCTTAGAACGCGAATATGCAGTGTATAAAACTCGCCGTGAAAAAATACAAGCCGGTTCAGTGAAGACTGCGGAAAAGAAAACCATTGCCAAAAAAGTGGCTAAAAAATAGATGTAACAAAAATATATCATTATTTTTTTTGTAATTTAGAAATTTATATGAGTAATGTATATAAATGGGCGCATTTACTGGGTTATCAAGTGCTCAAATTAGTACTTTAACTACTGATGCAATAGTTAATGCTGTATCATCCGATTTTGCAACATTAACCTCTTTGCAACTGCGTGTTTTTTCGACGGACCAAATTGTAGCCATGCAAACCGAAGATTTTGCCGCGCTGTCAAGTTCTCAAATACAATCTCTTTCGACGAACCAAATTGTAGCCATGGAATCGCTCGATTTTGCGGCATTAAGGTCTTCACAGATACAAGCTCTTTCCACTGAGCAAATTGTAGCCATGGAATCGGTCGATTTTGCGGCATTAAGGTCTTCACAGATACAAGCTCTTTCAAGTATTCAATATGCTGCTCTAGATACGTCAGATATATCTGCTTTAAATACGGATAATATCGCATTTATAGACATTGCAGTATTAAATGGTCTTTCATCAGGACAACTACAATCTTTAAGAACTCCACAAATAAATAAATTAACAACTGCACAAATGGCAAATTTATCAAGCAAACAATTAAATTCTTTATCGAGCGTACAATTAGGTGCTTTATCGAGTGTACAATTAAGTGCTTTATCGATTGTACAATTAGGTGCTTTATCGAGTGCATCACTAAGTAATTTATCGAGTGAATCACTAAATGTTTTATCATCTTCGCAACTACGTGCTTTATCAACTGCAGCTATCATTGGTTTATCATCTTCGCAACTACGTGCTTTATCAACTGAACAAATAGGTGCAATGACAACTGATCAAGTGCGTTCTTTAACAACTGGAACAATGAAGGGATTCGAATCAGCTGATATAGTTGCGTTATCAACTGAAGTAGTAGCTGCGCTCGCGGGTAATCAAGTAGTTGCATTGGAAACGGTAATCATAGCTGCGCTCGGTGCTAGTCAAACAAGTGCATTGGCAGTGGATGCAGTAGGTGCGCTCGTTCGTAATCAAGCAAGTGCATTGGCAGTGGATGCAGTAGGTGCGCTCGTTAGTAATCAAGTAGCTGCATTGGCAGTGGATGCAGCAGCTGCGCTCGCTACTACTCAAATATCTGCTTTAACAGCTGCAGCTGTTAGTGGGTTATCATCTTTGCAACTACGTGCTTTATCAACTGCTGCAGTAGCTGCAATGACAACTGATCAAGTGCGTGCTTTATCAACTACATCAGTTAGTGGGTTATCATCTTCGCAACTACGTGCTTTATCAACTGAACAAATAGTTGCAATGACAACCGATCAAATGCGTTCTTTAACAGCTGCAGCAGTGTTGGGATTAGAATCAGCTGATGTAGCTGCTTTATCAACTGATGCAGTAGCTGCGCTCGCTGGTAATCAAGTAACTGCTATCGCAACTGATGCACTAGTTGCGCTCACTACTACTCAATTACGTTCTCTAACAGCTTCATCAGTAGCTGGACTCACTTCTGCTCAAATAGGTGCTTTATCAACTGCATCATTAGGTGCGCTCACTACTGCTCAAATAAGTAATTTATCAACTACAGGAATAGTTGGACTCACTTCTGCTCAAATAGGTGCTTTATCAACTGCATCATTAGGTGCGCTCACTAGTGCTCAAATAAGTAATTTATCAACTACAGGAATAGTTGGAGTCACTGCTGCTCAATTATCTACTTTATCAACTGCATCATTAGGTGCGCTCACTACTGCTCAAATAAGTAATTTATCAACTGCTGCACTAGCTGCGATCGAACCTGCTATGGCAACTCTACTCACTACTGCTCAAGTAGATGGACTTGGTAGTAAAATAAGTGCATTATCTGATACATCACTTAAAAGTCTTTCCGCCGGTGTGCTCAATGCACTTTCATCATCTACTATGGCTGGTATATCTAGTAGTCAAGTAGCTGCACTAGAAGCGGCGGATTTAGCTAATTTAACATCTGTAGCATTATCCAGATTCACACCTACCGCAATCTCTGGTTTAACTTCTAGTCAGTTACCAGCAATATCAACTGCAGCAATCTCTGGTTTAACTTCTAGTCAGTTAGCAGCAATATCAACTGCAGCAATCTCTGGTTTAACTTCTATTCAAGTAGAAAATATATCCACACTCACAATACCCGGTTTAATCTCTACTCAATTAGTAACATTATCTGTAGATGCATTTAAAGCATTATCGAATGATAAAATCGCTGTATTAAATTATAATACAATTGCTGGTTTAACAACACAACAAGCAGCAGAGTTTAAACCACAACAAGCCAACTCCTTGACCTCCGCACAAATGGACAAAATGACACCAGAAGCAGTGGCCGCTATGCCCGAAAAATCATTCGGTAATTTACCAAAAGCCGCGGTAAAAGGCATGAAAGCAGCACAAGCAGCAAAAGTGAAAGGACCAAAATGGAATGCAATGGCTAAATCGGGAACTGTAAAAGCTGCAAATCATGCAGCAAATAGCAAAGTCTAATTAGGTGACGCCGACTAAATCAAATAATACTCTTTTCGACAAAGAATATTATATAATAAATATATATAATGGCACAGATGAACGAATACGCGACTCCAGCCGATTTATCAACCGACATAATTGCCGCAATTGCAACCAACGAAATTGCAAGTCTTTCTACTGAATTTATATCACAATTAGTAACATCTCAAGTAGCCGCATTCACTACTGCACAAGTACATGAATTAACTACTGCACAAGTGTCTGCATTATCCCCAGCTCAAGCGGCAGCATTTACATCTACACAAGTTGCAGCCATGACTACCGAAAGTTTAGCTATATGGTCACATATTTGTTTCCCTGCCGGAACACCTGTACTTACAAATTTAGGATACATCCCTATCGAAACAATCGACCCTGCTATCCATACCATCCGCAACAAAGCTATCGTAGCCATTACCAAAACTGTATCTGATGAAAAATATTTGATTCGTATTGCCAAACACGCCCTCGGCAACAACTACCCTACCAAAACTACCCTCATCACTCAGAATCATCAAGTCATGTTCATGGGACACATGATCAAAGCAAAAGACCTGGTCGGTTTAGTCGATAACGTCACTCAAGTGCCCTACAACGGCGAACCACTTTACAATGTATTGTTAGAAACCCACGAAAAGATGCAAGTCAATAATTTGATTGTGGAGACTCTTCATCCAGAACACAAAATTGCTAAACTCTACTCTTTACTGAATATGGTAAAACCAGAAGAGCGCGACCAAATGATTGCCCTATACAACCATTTAGAACGCCAGCATAAACAATCCATTCGTGCGTAATTCTATTGTATCTATGCATACTATAGAATGAATCATTGTTTCCGAACATTGCCGATAGACATTGTCAAACATATTTTAGGCTATCATGAGAACATTGTTATCCGGGGCAACAAAATCATCTATATTGGCAAGATTGCGTCGGATGACCCGCGACGAATGTTGTTGTTGAAACGACCCCTCATCGAAAACAATCACGTAACCTTCCCACTATTACCCACCCATCGACCCGGCTTACTCAAATGGTTTGTTCTCGTTTCTACCCGAGAAATTGACTACAATGAAGAAACCGATGAAATAGATATTGGCCATCATGTCATTGAATTCTGGAAGTTGGAACGAACCATCGGAACGCATTATAATCGAGTCCTTTCGACAAAGGTGACGAAAATTGTGTAATAGTATTGTATTTTCGGAAATCGATATAAAGTTTTCCGGCTACATCATGTAGGGTATTATGAAATCGAATCGTGCAAACAAAACGC
>Ga0214923_10007948_pt1 | contig 11428 bp, 6 predicted proteins | sample LL1510_MetaG_FD_177993 | JGI IMG/M metagenome (GOLD analysis project Ga0214923, IMG submission 177993) | Freshwater microbial communities from Lake Lanier, Atlanta, Georgia, United States - LL-1510 | ecosystem: Environmental > Aquatic > Freshwater > Lake | place: USA: Georgia | collected 2015-10-15 | reverse complement strand
GAGTATTAATCCGGAGAGTTTCATTTTGGTTCGGAAAAATGGTAAGCCTTTTCCTCCCTCCGCCTATAAAGTCGATTACGACAAGGCACAGATTGTATTCCTGAGAAATAAATTTAAAGAAGAAAAACTGTTTACCACAACACCATTGGTGGCTAGTTTCAGAGTTTTCCCAATCAATTTCTCTAAGCCTTTTTTTCATAAAGATCCTAATGTGTGGAAGCGCAATCGAGACGGGGAGTTTAACCCATTCAACTATACTTATGATGAAAAGAACAAATCCGACGATTTCTTTTCCATGCAGGGCTTAAATAAAAATGGTTCCATCAGCAGGGGAATCACCATCGGCAATGCTCAAGATGTAGTCTTCAATTCTTCTTTAAATCTCCAGCTTTCCGGAAAAATAGCGGAAAACATAGAATTACTAGCTGCAATCACTGACAATAATGTACCGGTTCAGCCAGACGGAAACACCCAACAGTTGCAAGATTTTGATCAGGTTTATATTCAGTTGTATGAAGGAAAAAAATGGAAGGTTACAGCAGGTGATTTTCAACTAACTAAGCCTAATACTTATTTTATGAGTTTTTATAAGCGGGCACAAGGGCTGAGTCTTTCTTCTTCTCTTGATTTGAGAAAGCCTGAAAAAAGAAAGGATACCAATTCACCCCTATCGCTTTCGCTTACTGCCAGTGGGGCTATTAGCAGAGGTAAATTCAAACGGCAGCTAATTCAAGGAATTGAAGGCAACCAAGGACCCTATCAGCTAACTGGCAACGATGGAGAGTTGTTTATTGTTGTTTTAGCCGGAACGGAAAGGGTCTTTATTGATGGAATTCAATTAACCAGAGGACAGGCCAATGATTATGTAATCGACTATAATACAGCCTCGGTAAGATTTACTCCGAAAAATCTCATTACAAAAGATAGACGAATAATAGTTGAATTTCAATATTCTGATAAAAATTATAGCCGAACAGTGTTACATGCCGGAGCCGAATTTCAATCCGGAAAAATAAAAACCCGGGTAAATTTTTACAACGAGCAGGATTCAAAAAACCAACCTCTGCAGCAGGAATTAGATGCCAACGCCCGTGAGTTAATGGCTCAAATTGGCGATAGTATTAACCAGGCGCTTTTTCCTTCGATCGATTCGGTGGCCTTTTCGAATAGTGAAGTATTGTATGAGAAAAAAGACACCCTGGTCAATTACCTCAACGGTGCTGTGGTAAATGCTACTGTTTTTGTCTACAGTTCAGATAGTGCAAAGGCAAAATATCGCCTGCGGTTTACAGATTTAGGAACCGGTCTGGGAGATTATGTACAACAAACATCCACTAGCGCTAATGGAAGGGTTTTTTACTGGGTCGCTCCCGATAGCCTTGGCAGGCCCAGAGGCAGGTTTGCCGCTGTACAGCTTCTGGTTACTCCCAAAAAAAATCAAATGCTCGATGTAGGGCTTGAATATTCCTTGGGCAAGAACTCCAGTCTGATGGTCGAAGGGGCAATGAGCAATGCAGACCTCAATACCTTTTCAGAAAAAGACAATTCAGATAATACTGGATTTGCAGGCCGACTTATTTATAACCACGATTTGCCATTGGGCAAAAAAGATTCTTGCCTACTAACCCTCCAAACCGGTGCAAATTTTGAGTACACCGACCAACGGTTTCGTCCTATCGAACGGTTTCGAACCGTAGAATTTGAAAGGGACTGGAATCTCTTAAATATTAAAACCGTTCAAAACCAATATATATCAGGATTAAAATTGGGTACTACCATTCGGGGATGGGGAAATGGTTTGTACCAGTTTAAAAACTTTATTAATGAGGGTGTTTTCAAGGCCTGGCAGCATCTGGCAAATGCAGATTTCAACAAAAAAGGCTTTCACTTCGATATTAAAGCGAGTTTTATAAACTCAATGGGCCTACAATTGAATAACGCTTACAACCGATATATAGGAACGATTAGCAAAAGTTTCAAATGGGTTACCTTAGGCATTAGAGATGAGTTGGAAGATAACCGTTTCAGGCTGCCTTCAATAGACAGTCTAAACAGCAATAGTTATTTCTTTAATGATCGAACATTTTTTGTTTCCTCCCCCGATACAAGCAAGAATAAATTTGGTTTCAGTTATAGACGTCGTCTGGATAAAAGACCCCGTGGAAATGAGCTTGTCGCAGCTGATTTGAGCCATAATTTCAGTTTTACCATCGACTTGTCATCCAATCCTTCCCAAACGTTTAAAATTACTTCAACCTTTCGTCGACTGGAAATTATAGACAGTGCATTAAGTCGAACGGATACCTTGGTAAAAAGTCAGCGCTTTTTCGATAACCTAGTAAATCGGGTAGAATACAGTTGGCGTGCGTGGAAAGGTGTTGTCCAAAGCACCACCTTTTTTGAAGTAGGGAGCGGATTGGAATTGCAACGCCAGTTCCAGTATTCAAAAGTTACAGCAGGCTTAGGCCAGTATGTTTGGCGAGATTACAATGAAGATGGTATTCAGCAACTGAATGAATTTGAAATAGCTATTTTTAACAATGAAGCCGAGTATATTCGGGTTTCCGTACCTTCCAATACATACACCAAAACCTATTCCAATCAGTTTAATCAAACCTTAAATATTACCCCTTCTATTGCCTGGAACTCAAAAAAAGGATTTCGGAAATTTGTGGCCCGTTTTAATACTCAAACGGTCTTTAGTACCGACCGTAAAACAAATCAGGAGAATTTTTGGAGCGCTATCAATCCTTTTCGAACGGATGTTTTGGATAGCTCCTTACGAAGCATAAATTCCTCGTTTCGAAATACAGTATTCTTTAACCGCAGCAACAGTAAATTTGGATTAGATTATAGCTTTCAGTCGATTAGCAATAAATCCTTGCTCATAAATGGATTCGAAAGCCGAAGCAATACCTTTCACCAGATCGGCAGCCGGTGGAATATTACCCGAAAATTTACATTAAATGTGGGGTATAAAGATGGGAAAAAAGGCAATAATCAACAGTTTTTATCGTCCAATAGTTTTGATTTGAAATATTTTGAAATCGAACCCAAATTAAGCTGGCAACCCGGTGCATCCTTTCGCTGGAGTATCAATTTCAGATATAGTGAAAAAAACAACATGAGCGAAATAAAGGAAACTGCATATGTTAGGAATTTAGGTACCGAAATAAAATATAATATGGTCTCAAAAGGTAGCTTTAATGTACAATTTAATTACTTGAATATCGCATTTAATGGTAACAAAAACAGCAGTTTAGGCTACGAAATGCTGGAAGCCCTGCAACCGGGACTCAACTTTACTTGGGCTTTGGGCTGGCAAACGAATATTGGGAAAAACATGCAACTAAATCTTACCTACAATGGTCGAAAAAGCGAAGAAGCCAAGGCCATTCACACTGGGAATATGATGGTTAGAGCTTATTTCTGAAAACGTTTTAAGCGGTTTTCAACGCTTTCAAAATTGTGGTGTTCTCTGCCGACTTATTCGTTCTCGTTTTACCTTCGCCAAATGATTCAACGTATTCAAAGTCTGTTTCTTGGTCTGGCCGCCTTGTTTTTATTTTTTACCGTTTTTACACCCGTAGCCCAATTAATCCGGGAAGGTCAGTCCATGGATGTCTTGCTCTCTGGATTAATTGACGAGGAAACAGGTCTATTTGAACAAAATTTATGGCAGCCTACTCTTTGTTTCTTAACAGCCTTTATATCCATTGCCACCATTTTTATGTTTAAAGACCGTAGCCGTCAAATGCGAATCACTCGCTTAAACATCATGTTTTCAGCGGTTTTATCCATCACTACCCCTCTAATGGCAAGGCTCGAAATGCTCAAAGACACGGATTTAGTGATATACAAATTTCCGGTTGTTTTTCCAGCCGCTGCTACGATACTGCTATTTCTGGCTTACCGCGGAATAAAAAAAGACGACGATTTGGTAAGGTCGGCCGATCGCTTGCGTTAAAGTAAGGTATATGAGAATCCTTCAAATTTGCTCCAAGCCTCCATTCCCTGCCGTTGATGGTGGCTGCGTGACCTCTGTATCCCTGGCAAATTCCCTTATTGAAAAAGGCCACTCCCTCAAAGTTTTTTGCCTGGCGACCTATAAACATCCTTTCCAACCTGATCGAATGCCTGAAAATTTCCTGCATCAGTCAGATTTAGAATGCGTGACCATTGATAGCCGAGTAAAATTAATACCCGCCTTGCTCAGCCTATTCGAAAAAGAAAGTTACAACCTCTATCGCTTCTTTTCTCCGGAGGCCGATCAAACCCTAATCAGAATTGTAACCGAAGAAAATTTTGATTGTATCATTTTGGACGGACTTTACACCTCCGTTTATCTCCAAGGTCTACAGTACTACTCTAGGGCCAAAATTATACTCCGGCAACACAACATTGAATGGAAAGTTTGGAAGACATTGGCCGATAAGGAATCAAATCCATTCAAACGCTATTATTATAAGCTTGCTAGCCAGAAAATCGAAAAGCATGAAAAAGCTGTGCTGCAAGAAGTGGATACTGTTATCGGAATTTCTGAAGAAGAAACAAATACGCTTCAGGATTGCACAAATAAACCCTGTATTTGGATTCCTGCGGGTATGAAAACCGGTAAAGGATGGCCAAATTATTCTAATTTGGATTGCCAGTTTGTTGGAAGTATGGATTGGACACCAAATAAAGAAGGTGTTATCTGGTTTTTGGAAGAAGTATGGCCCAAGGTAAACCAGCTCGTGCCGGGTTCCAATTTTCATTTGGCCGGAAGAAGCATGCCCCCTCCCATTCAATCGAAAAATCTGCCTGGTTTCGTGAAGCTTGGATTCTTGGAGAGCCTGGATGAATTTTGGAAAATATCAGGAGTATTGGTAGCTCCATTGCTGTCAGGCGGAGGACTTAAAATAAAAATAATCGAAGCAATGGTAAACGGCTTAGCTGTTTTAACTACCAGTCATGGTGCCGAAGGCTTGCCTGGTATTCCAGGTCATCACTATCTGGTTGCCAAAAATGCAGATGAATTTATCACGCATCTTTCCCAGGTTTTGGTTAATCCGGAATACAAGCAAATACTCGGTGAACGAGCCAAAGAATTGGCGAATGCTTGTTTTGGAGAGACCTTTATAGCCGAGAAATGGGACCACACCTTACAAACAATTCTTTCAAATCCTTAACAAAGTTTCAAATCCTAACAATGGCATAATAAAGGCAATCTGTCTTCTTTAAGGCTCTTTTGCTAATTTTTGCCAGCGTGAAATGATGTTAAAAAGGTAATCAACACCGAAATTGCTTTACTTTTGTTCCAAATCTTAAGGGGTGTCTCGAATAAATCGAGACTGAGATTATACCCTTTCTTCGTTTTCAAGCGGAGAGGAACCTGATCCGGTTAGTACCGGCGTAGGGACTAAGGAGTTAAGATTGTAGTATTGCTGGAAAGCTGCCCCTGTTTTCCTATCACTTGTCTCGTAGAATACCATTTCTATGAGGCAAAATAAACCAGGAAATGGGAAAAATTAATTTACTCGCCCTTTGGGCCATCTGTTTATGGGGCCTTTCATCAGCCATGGCACAAACTTACCTGAATGGCCGAATTTTTAATGCAGTTACCAATGAACCGCTGCCTGGCGCCAATATTGGCATGATGGGAACTTTTTATCAAGCACAAAGCGATATTCTTGGAAATTTTACTATCAAAAGCGCTAATCCCGGTAAAGCCAACCTGAAAATTACATTCATTGGGTTTAAAGATACCATCCTCTTCATCGATCCTTCTGTATCGTCGGCCCAAACCCTGGAAATTGGTCTGAAACCAAGCCGATTCCTCGCCCAGGAAGTTGTGGTGCAGGCCACCCGAGCATCCAAATACACCGCTGGTACATTTAACCAACTGAGTAAAGCCGAATTGGCCAAAACTAATCTCGGTCAAGACATGCCTTTTCTCCTGAATCAATTGCCCAGTGTAGTGGTCAACTCCGACGCAGGTGCCGGAGTGGGATACACCGGAATCAGCATTCGGGGTAGCGATGCCACCCGGATCAACGTTACCATCAACGGAATTCCGGTAAACGATGCCGAAAGCCATGGGATGTTTTGGGTGAATTTACCCGATTTTGCCAGCAGTGTAGAAAATGTTCAGGTGCAGCGAGGTGTGGGAACCTCTACCAATGGAGCCGCAGCTTTCGGAGGTAGTATCAACTTCCAAACCCAAAACCTCAGCGATAAGCCCTATGCCGAAATCCTCAATACCTATGGCAGTTTTAATACCCATAAGCATAGCTTCAAAGCCGGATCCGGACTCATCGGTGGACATTTCATTTTCGATACCCGCTTTTCTCTCATCCGCTCAGACGGCTACATCGACCGCGCTAGCTCTAACCTTAAATCCTTCTATATCAGCGGAGGCTATTTTGGCAAAACTACTAGTCTCAAACTCATCACTTTTTCAGGAATCGAGAAAACTTACCAGGCTTGGAACGGCGTGCCAGAAGATAGCCTGAACACCAACCGGACCTTTAATGAATTTACTTACGAAAATCAAACCGACAATTACCAGCAAGATTATTACCAGCTTATTCTAAACCAAAATATAAGCTCCAAAATAGATTTCAATTTTGCCCTGCATTATACCCGAGGTAGAGGTTATTATGAAGAATTCAAACAGGCAGCCGATTTTACCGAATATGGCCTAACTTACCCTACCCTGAACAACGATACTCTTTTTACCACAGACCTAGTGCGGCAAAAGTGGCTCGACAACCATTTCTACGGATTAACTTTTTCTCTGGATTTCAAACCCAATCGCAAGGTCAACATCCTGGTGGGAGGAGGCGGTAACCAATACGATGGTGGTCATTTTGGAAAAATTATATGGACACAAAATGCCCCCAACCTTGCCAAGGATTATGAATATTACAACGACAAAGCCCTTAAAACCGATATTAATCTCTACCTCAAAGCCAATTGGAAACCCCTGGAAAAGCTATCTTTATTTGCCGACCTGCAACTTAGGCATATTGCCTATCAGTTTCAAGGTTTTGATGCGTCATTGGTTCCAGCCCTTCAAAATACAAACTACTACTTTTTCAATCCCAAAGCCGGTCTTACCTTCGACCTGAACAGCATTTCCTACTTGTATGCATCTTACAGCGTCGGGCAACGCGAACCCGTACGCAACGATTTTACCGATAATCCGCCATCAAGCCGGCCTAAACCCGAGTCAATGCAAGATATCGAACTGGGTTACAAGCGCTATGGCAAACAGTGGAGTTTTTCGGCCAATGCTTACGCTATGCTTTATAAAAATCAATTGGTGCTAACCGGAAAGCTTAACGATGTAGGAGCTTACATCCGACAAAATGTCGACAACAGTTACCGCATCGGCTTGGAATTGCAGGCAGGAGTTAAAATCCTGAAGTCGCTGGTAATTCATGGAAACCTAAGTTTGAGCGAGAATAAAATCCTCGATTTCAAAGAATATATCGACGATTACGATAATGGAGGTCAGGTAGTCAAAGTCTACCCAAAAAGCGATATTGCTCTTTCTCCAGCTATCATTTCGGCTGGCTCTTTGGTGTACAGCCCCATCCAGTTGAATCGCCATTCCCTTAGCCTCAGCTTGACCGGGAAATACATTAGTCGCCAGTTTTTAGATAATACCTCCCAGCTGAGCAGAAGTCTCAATGCTTTCTTAGTCAACGATTTTCGTATCAATTACACTATGAAAACCAAGGTGCTCAAGGAATTGAACCTTATCTTTAGCCTCAACAACCTGTTCAATGTCAAGTACGAACCCAATGGCTACACCTACAGTTACATATACGGAGGCCTCAACACCTTCAATTTTTACTATCCACAAGCTGGCCGAAACTACATGCTTGGCTTGGGATTGAAATTTTAGGAGAAAGAGGGATAGGCGTGCCCCCTCCGCCCATTCACAACTTCCGTTTTTATGAATTCCTTAACCGGGCTTCGGGTCGGGCTATTCGTTCCTAGTCCTCGGCCTGCTCCGTGCCTCCGCAGGCCTGTGGGCTATCCACTGCTATCCCTGCCCGATGGAGCCCCGATTCTAGATTTTAGTATGGAGTATTGACTGCCGAGCCCGTATGCCAGATCCTCGAATTTTGTAATTCATTCTTGCACCATATCCTATAAAAATCTACTTTTGGAACGGTATTCGCCAAGGAGCAAAACCAACGAAAATCTAATCAATAACAATATGAAAAAAGTCCTTCTCTCCCTTTGCCTAGGTGTTTTTTTAAATGGGTTTATAACAGCCCAAAAAGTGGATCCAAAACACACCAATTTCTATTTTAACCAAACCATTGATAATCCTGATTATTCGATTGAAATAGTGGACGTAGTATCCAAAATGGATTATTGTAAAATGAAAGTTAAAATCACCAATAAATCCAATGACTACCTTATGTTTAAATACGGAGATGTAGAACTTACCAATGCTTCGGGGAGCTTTAAACCAAAGAAGGCATTGGATTTTACCACCAAAAAAGGAATTGAAATTATGAATCCAAAGGATAACGCCAATGTAGTACTAACCTTCGATGGCAACAATATGCACCAGGATGAATTTAAGCTAATATTCAATGGACTCTCCAAATTCTCCGCTAAAGGTACCGATTTCGAAGCCAATGATTTCAATCTGCCAGCCAATACCAATGAAGTTATAGCCGGACCATTTAAAATTACTTTAAAAGCATTGGATAAACAGACAAAATTAACAATCGTTCGTTTCAATGCCGATTACAAAGGCGATGATAAACATATCGGTTTAATTGAAGCCAATAAAATAGTTTGTAAAACCAGCAAGGGACAAGAATGGGCCCGCACTAACCGCCGCGACAAAACTGTAGTATTGATGGATGGAGAGAACGATAAATTTAATCTATATTATGAAATCGATGTAACCTCCAGCGGTATTGATATGCAATTTGATAATATGGCTTTGGTTTTCAAAGATGCCTTCAGAGAATCTGCTATTTTACCCATACCAGCGCAAAGCCTCGGATTCAAAGTGGATGTGGGTCTTACCGCCGGAAAAAACAAATAATCTTTCCTCCGTCTTTCGCCCACCCTCTCCATACCTATGGTGAGGGATTAACAAGTTCATTTTTCCATTGAAGAAACCAAAGATTTTATTTATGGGCACTCCCGATTTTGCCGTGGAGTCGCTGAAAGCTTTATACGATGCAGACTATCCTATCATAGGGGTTGTTACCATGCCTGATAAACCTGCAGGACGAGGTCAAAAAATTCGGTTTTCCCCAGTAAAAGAATTTGCCCTGGAAAAAAATCTGACTCTGTTTCAACCCGAAAAGTTGAAGGATCCTGTTTTTATCCACCAACTTCAGGCACTGGATATCGATTTGGGCGTGGTGGTCGCCTTTCGGATGTTGCCCGAAGTAGTATGGAACTTGCCTAAACATGGAACTATCAATTTGCATGGTTCCCTCTTGCCGCAATACCGTGGAGCAGCACCTATTAACTGGGCTATTATAAATGGAGAGAAGGAAACGGGATACACCGTATTTCGTTTAAAACACGAAATAGATACGGGCAAGTTATGGGCACAGGAAAAAATGCCCATTCATCCTGAGGATAATGCAGGAAATGTTCATGATAAAATGATGGTTTTGGGAGCTCAACTATTGGTAAAGTCCATTCAACGCTTTGCGAACGGTGAAATAGAGGAGCAAGCCCAAACCGAGGAACTGGAAGGTCAACCTATACAACATGCCCCTAAAATATTTAAGGAAACAGGTCAAATAACCAAGCAATTTACAGCTGAGCAAGCCCACAACCGCATCAGGGGTTTGTCGCCTTATCCGGGCGCCTGGACAGTGCTGATGAATGAAAAAATGGAAAGCCTTGAAATTAAAATTTACAGCAGCGAACTGTTGGAGGATGAAAAAGCCGAACTGGGATTTGTATCGACCGATAATAAAGGATTTATTCATATTAATTTGCGCGGCGGCAGAGTCGCACTCACCGAAATTCAACCTCAAGGTAAACGCAGAATGAATGTTAGGGAGTTTCTCGCAGGAAATAAATTGATGGGGAATTGGAAAATTTAAAACAGGATGCTTGTCTAGTCTAAACAGGAAAATAACACTTTTTTGAAGGTCTACAGCAAGCTCTTTCTTTCAACAAAGTTAAATACCAAGCTTAGCAATATTTTTTATTCAAAGGCTTAAGCCTTCTTATATCTTTACCTTTCGATTAAATCATGAATCAAGACTATCCCCCGGAATTCCAAAAATACCTTCAAGCTACTTTTTATATAGATAGCGATCACCCGGCAGTTATTGAATTCGCTCAAAAATGCACAGAAGGCCTTTCTTCCAATAAGGAAAAGGCCGTAGCGCTTTATTATGCTGTGCGGGATACATTCAGATATGATCCTTACCATGTGGATTTAAATCCAGCGAAATTAAAGGCAAGTGTGGTTCTTCAGCAGGGATTTGGCTATTGTGTTGAAAAGGCAAATATTTTGGCAGCATCAGCTCGTTCCCTGGGTATTCCCGCACGGTTGGGATTTGCCAATGTCAAAAATCACTTGAGTACAGAAAAGCTTATTCAGATTTTGCGTTCCGATATTTTTGTTTTTCACGGATATACCGAATTGTGGCTTGATGGCAAATGGGTAAAGGCCAGTCCTGCATTTAATCTTAGCCTATGTCAAAAATTTAATGTTCCTGCAGTAGATTTTAACGGAACTGATGATGCTGTTTTTCAGCAATATGATGGAGAAGGAAGGCAATTTATGGAATATGTCAAAGATCATGGTAGTTTCGATGATCTTCCCCGGAGTCAATTTATAGCCGAATTGAAGGCGTTTTACCCCCACCTGTTTGAAGGAATTGTGCTGGGAGGCTTGAATTATAAATGGGAGCTTTAGCCAAATAGAGCAGTGAATCAACACAAGGAAAATAAGCATCTGATTGTTTTTGTATCCAATTTCCCTTTTGGTTTAAGTGAGCCTTACTTTGCAACTGAGCTTTCTTATCTAATCAAGGCTTTTTATAAAATAAGCATAGTACCATCAGACCTTTCAAAAGAAGCTAAAAGGGATAAAATATATTTTCCTTTGCCGCCGGAGGTGAGAATTCATAATTGGTCCATGGCTCAACGAGAAAAACGATACCTAAAGGGCTTTTTCAAGGGCTTATTCTCAAAAATTTTTTGGAATGAGATGCGGTATATTTTCTTCGAGTTTAAATCAGATCATTCTAACATTGGACTGCTCTATGGGAAGTGGCTTGCATTCAAAGTAGCTTTTGTTTCTTGGTGCCGGGCAACGACTATTGCTTCGCATATTCAAAATGAATTCCTAGACAAAAAGGAGGCAGAAAATAGCGTATTTTATTCCTATTGGTGCACGGATGTCACCTTGGGTATGGCTTTGCTAAAAGAGAGA
>Ga0214923_10007945_pt1 | contig 11431 bp, 10 predicted proteins | sample LL1510_MetaG_FD_177993 | JGI IMG/M metagenome (GOLD analysis project Ga0214923, IMG submission 177993) | Freshwater microbial communities from Lake Lanier, Atlanta, Georgia, United States - LL-1510 | ecosystem: Environmental > Aquatic > Freshwater > Lake | place: USA: Georgia | collected... | reverse complement strand
TTTCAAAATCTGGATAGGCTTTTCCAATCAATCCCAGAAGAATTCTGAACAATTTTCTTACAATCATTAGCTTCTATAAATTCTGGATGATTTGGATCGTCTTTTAATTTATCTGCTAACTCGCTTTTATGATAGATATAATGCGCACATGCAGCAATAGTCTGCATCAATAAAGAAGCAGTATCTATAACATTTTTATATTTATCAGAAGTAGGATTTAATTTTTCCGCTTCTAACGAGCAGATATTTATATGATAAATTGCATCATGTGTATATTTTAGAGCATCTTTTCCAGAGTTAATCAAAGCAGGTTTTGCATTTCTTCCTCTTACTTCCTGAGAAGCAAAGTTCCCACCAACTTCTAATAAAAAATCTTTTGTCTCTGCTCCTGAAGCTGCATGTTCTTTCTTATATTGCTCAATTCTGTTATTTATCTCTTCAATTCTTGGATCTGGTCTTGCTCCAAGTAAATCAGAGACTTGATCGCGATTTTTTTGTCCAGCCTCTTGACACACCTCAAGAGCAGTTTTCTGAATTCCTTCATATCCAAATACGTTTACATCACACCTCATTTGTGGGTCAGCACCGTTCTCAAGTAAAGTTCTGACTGAATCTACATGACCCCAAAAGGAAGCCCCATGAAGTGCTGAATGCCCAAAACGTTGAGAAACATCATTTGGATTAACGCCTAATCCTAATAATTCGCGAATTCTATCGGTATTGTTATTGATTGCCGCAATATACAAATCATACGTATCGTTGTTTTGATTTCTCATTTTTTGTAAAAAGTTCGTTTTCTTGAATCAGCTAAATTTATTTTTATAGATTATAAGAATATATAATTCGTTGACTTAAGTTCAAAATCTGGGGACTAAAACAGTGTTTAGGCACTTCGCAGTGTCATTTATACATGAAAAAAATTAGATCATAAAAAATTTACCTTTCTTAAAAGGTATCACGGAGCATCTAGAATCAAGGCTTTGGAGACTTATAATGGAGCCAAAAATGACATTTTTGCACATGGGTTTGTACATGGAAAATTTCTGGATTCAGGCGAAATTAGCTGGATTTCCTTGAACAGAAGAGTTGGCAAGAAGCCGAGCTCTTATCGGACTTTATTGGACTTTGCTGGAACTTGAAGTGGTTGCGGGGGCTGGATTTGAAGAAGTGCCGTGAAGCTTTGATTTTAAAGGGTTAATCTTTTTTGTAATCGGCTTTGTACATGGGTTTGTACATGAAAAAAGAAGCGTTTAAAATTCACCTATGTTTTGACCTATATTTGGCACTTAGGCAGAAGTTCAGGTTGTAACCTTTTTTCTTGATCTAATTCGCTTGGGTAAATTTTCTTCATCAATTTGTCTTCCAATAAGATCATGGTTAGAATCAACTAAATCAGAAATTCTGTTTACCATCCCAAGCACAAATAAAACTGACGCATAATTACCCATCGAGGTAGCTGGATCGCCTTTCTCAATTTTTGCCAAAGTGCCACGCGAAATTCCCGCACGCTGTGCCATTAACTCTGTTGCAATTCGACGCCGACGACGAGCTTCAGAAATATCTTGTCCTACTTTGCGTAAAGCTCTGGTTACTGGAAAAGGTAATCTTAGTGTATTTTTCATTGCCTGTAAGGTGTTATATAATGGTCATTATATCACATAACGACCATTATAGGAAGCATTATATTTTTAAGTTTTGCGCTTAAAGTTTAGCCAATCGTAAGGTTTTTATTGGTTGATGAAAAAGAAAAACGGCAATTCTCTTAAGAATGTATGATTCATTGACTTAAGTCTTGGAGAATATTAATATCAGGATGTTACTTTCTCTATTTTTAACTTATATTTAATATAATGTTATTACTTACTACAGTTGCAAAAGCTCAAGAAAAAATTGCCGAAAATGCCCGTTTACAGCGGCTTGCAATTGGACTAACTCAACAAGGTTTAGCCGAACGCTCTGGTGTTGCTTTGCCAACTTTACGAAAATTTGAACAAAAAGGACTTATCTCTTTAGAGGCTTTTCTCAAACTGCAAATGGTTTTGGGCGGGCTTGAAAATGTCATCAAATCAATTCAACCAAATCAGTCTGAGTTTTCTTCAATTGATGAAGTTCTTGAAGCCAATAAAAAACCAACACGCAAAAGAGGAAACCGCAGATGAAAAATTCAGTAAAAGAAGCAAAGGTTGGTTTAAATTTTGGTGATCAAGTCATTCCAATTGGGCGTTTGGCGATAAATAATCGTCAGATTTATTTTCAATATCACGACTCATTTATTGAGCAAAATCTCAATATTTCACCATTTCACCTGCCACTGAAATCAGGAGTATTCAGCTTTGATTATAGATTGTTTGAAGGGCTTGGTGGAGTTTTTAATGACAGCCTTCCGGATGGATGGGGTCGATTGCTTTTTGATCGTTTTGCCAGATCTTTTGGAATTTTACCTTCCGACATCACACCCCTAGATCGTTTGACGCATGTTGGGTTAAGTGGACTTGGTGCTCTTGTTTATGAACCAGATCACAGCACCAATGAAAACAGTGACAAGATTAATTTGGACAAATTAGCCAAACAAACGCAGGAAGTTTTAGATGGAGCATCAGATGAAGTTTTGCAAGATCTTCTGGCTTTAAATGGTTCTTCAGCTGGCGCGCGCCCAAAAGCTTTGATTGGTTTGAATAATGATCGAAAAAATATTATTCACGGCGCTCACGATTTGCCAGAAGGATATGCACCTTGGATTGTAAAATTTAGCAACGCGCAAGATGGAACAGACGCTGGTGCAATTGAATATGTTTACGCTTTGATGGCCAGAAAAGCCGGCATTTCAATGCCCGATGCTCATTTATTTGAGGCCAAGAAAGGTGCGGGTTATTTTGCGGTTAAGCGTTTTGATCGAAATGGTAAAGAGCGTTTTCATATGCACACAGCTTGTGGCTTATTGCATTCTGATTTCAGAGTTCCATCACTTGATTACGAAGATTTAATTGCACTGACCAGCGCACTTACAAAAGATGCCCGCGAGATTGAAAAATTATATCAGCTGGCCGTGTTTAATGTGCTCGCCCATAATCGCGATGATCATTCCAAAAATTTCAGTTTTTTGATGAATCAAAAAGGCGAATGGAAATTGTCGCCAGCTTATGACTTAACTTTCTCATCTGGTCCACGTGGCGAGCAAAGCACTATGGTTATGGGTGAAGGACGAAATCCCAGTGTCAATCATCTGGTTAAGTTGGGACAAAAAGCTAAAATAGCCAAAACACGCATTGCCGAAATTATCGATCAAACACAAACGGCGCTAACAAATTGGGAGATTTTGGCTAAGGAATATGGCGTATCAGCAGATAATATTCGTTTGATTGGTAAGCGTATTAATCGTGCCTAAAGTAGATAAGAAAACGGCAGCTGTTTCCAAAATGGAAACAGCTGCTGCCAGCGTTAGAAAAAGTGATTGGTTCCATTCTGGAAACAACCACTAGTACATCGCTTTTATTCATTGGGATTGTAGAGTTTAATATGAAGAGAGTGTTTAGAAGAGCTTTTGCACTTCGGTTTTTTTAAGAGAGATCTATCCTGTGGTTAAGATCGGTGATTTAAAAAAATTAATTAAGCAGCTTTATCTAGTCTTTTTTCCAGCTCTGCTTTGATAGCGATCATGTGATCTCTGATACAATCGCAATATGATGATACTGCGTAAAGCTGCTCGATGTTAAAAGTTGGAATTTCCTTAACGAACTCATTCAAATCCTCTGCAAAACTTTTTGCCGATTTACGCAAAAGGTAGAATTCAATTTTTGCTTCGTGTGACATAAATTTCTCTTAAAGATTAAAGAAAATACCTCATAAAACCTTGTAAATACAGGTTTCGTGAGGTATTTAACTTACATTTAAGAAGACGTCTATCAAGTCAATTGAACAGCTATTTGCACTATTCTAGCAACAGGAAGAGCTGATTTCGAAGTAAACCAACTTATTCTCTTTTGTGGTTGAGCTGATTAGGCGGGAATGATCTGTCGCCCAAGAATAAGTGAGAGATGCATTGAAATATTTGCTGCTAAAAATTGTTTTTAATCCAGTACCCGCAAGTCTGCCGTCAGCGCCATTGTCGGCATATTTATTTTTGATATAGCCGTAATCGTAAAATGGTTCGAAGGAGAATTTATTTAGGTGAACCAGATTTTTGCTGAAGAATCCTTGCTGATCAGTGTTTTGATTTTTTAAGAATGGCGCGACAAATGAGCCAAGGTTGAAGTTGATTTTATTTCTGACGTAATAACCAGAATCTCCGGTGATGTAACTTTCTCTAAAACCACGAACCGAATAATATCCACCAACTGAAAATTGTTCCGTACCGTAAAGAGTTTGCTTGGCATATTGACCATTCATTTCACTGACGAAAGTTATCGGTGTGTTAATTTTTGGAAGAACAAATTTGTGAGAAAAATTGGCGTAAAGTTTAAAAACATCAAACTGTGCTTTGGCGACAGTATTGGAAACACTGGCTGCATCTTGTTTGGCATCAAGAATTTTTATGCCGCGCGAATAAGAAGGATTTAGGTAAATGCTGGTTGTGTTGTTGAGATAAGAAGAAAGCGAGAATCCAGCGTTTAAAATTGAAAGTCTGCGCTCGGAAGTAGTTATTTTCTCTCCATTCAAATAACTCGCAGAACTTTTAGCAGTTACTGAAGCATTGGTTGAAAGGCGGAAACTTGTTTGATTAGTTAAAACACGATCAATCGTAAATTTTCTTTGATCGGAAAAACCAGTTAATGTGCTTGGGCCATTAGTTCCGGGATTTTGTCCTCTAAATTCGCTGTGAGAATAATCGTAAGAAAAAGTGTTATATTTGAAGGGAATTGAAATGCTGCCCGAGAAAGATTTGATATCTTTGACACTACTTTCGTCGTGCATATTTGTGGTGTAACTTAAATTTAAATTATCGTTGAGCGACAATAAATTATCGAAACCAGCAGAAAAATTTGTGCGCTGAATACCGGTGAATTTGTTGCCAAGATTATCCTTTCCGATTGTGGCATGTGCCGGAAATTTTTTGTTGTTATCAATCACAACTTTGCTGTCGCCATTTTCACTTCCGGGTTCAATCTTCATCACCGCTTGGTTTGATTGTAAGCGGTTGATTTGATACATTCCTTGATTGATGTCGTTGGTGTTTAGAACTTCACCTTCAGCATTTCCAAAAGCCGTGAACTCTTGCATTTTCTCAATTACACGATCTTTGCCAAAAGAAATTTTTTCAATTTTACCTTCAATAATTTGCAGTTCAAAAAGTCCGCTTTCGACATTTTGTTTTGGTATTTTGATCTGAACTGTAACATAGCCTTTGCTGTGATAATATTGATTTACAGCAGTTACCAATTTGGATAGAACTTCTTCCTCAAAACATTTTCCTAAAAATGGCGCAGTTAATTTTTTCTGTTCGCGTTTGGATAAAGAATTGGCATCAAGTAAATGAATTTCATCAATCGGGAAACAAGCTCCTGTCTTGCCAGAAACCTTAAATTTTGGTTTTAAATTTTCTTCTTTTTCTTCTTTTATTTTGCGATCGCGCTCTTTCTTTATAGTTTCAAATTCTGCATCACGCTTTTTTTCATCTAAAATATTTTGCTGGTTACGGCTGATCCAATCTTGTTGGTTGATAGCATCTTGGGAAGCATCGGCAAAAGAAAGTGCCGGAAATAAGAATATTGATAGTAGTGTGAATTTAACAAACCTTGTGATCATATTTTTGTGGTGAGTAAAGGTTGGTAAGATCGTCTAACATCTTACCAACCATGTTTAGCAAACCTAAAAATTGTAGACTAAACCAACTTTTAAAACATCTAGTCTAACCTTATCTCTGCGACCTTCAGTCACATATTGTAAGTTAAGGTTCTGACGATCGAATGAAGTTCTGATTGTCCATTTTTCATTAAGATCGTAAGCAAAACCAAGACCGTAAACCATACCAAGCTTCATAACTCCACGAGATTGGCCAGTGTCATTCCAATTGTAGGTAGATCTGAGATCACTTAAACCAGCATTTACAAAGCCACTAAATCCAGGAACAAAAGTGTATCCAAGATTTAGTTTGGCACCAAAACGATAATTGATTTTCATGCGGTCATTGGCGTACTCTGCACCATCTCCATTATAAAAATCTTTAGCAGATGAGTTAAGGTAATCATAGAAAACCTCTGGCGCGATGAAAGCTTTATCAAAAGAAACTTTGTAACCGGCATTAAGACCAAAACCAATGCTACCATTATCTGTGGAAGTATCGCCATCTTTTGGATTTGAGATTCTTTTATCAACATATGTGTGCTTTGCACTTGATCGCAAAACATCCACTCCAACATATGCTCCGTCTTTTGCATTTGCATTAGAAGCAACAAAAACGCCAGCGGCAATAAGCGCTAAAGATAATTTTTTCATTTTAATTGAGATTTTGGTTAAGAATTAAACGTTGTATTTCGAGTGGTGATAATAGACTCAAAATATCCACTACGAAATGTGGCACTGTTTTTTGAAAATTTAACAAAAGTTTCATCCAAATTGAGTTTATGACACAGATTTTTTCTGAACTTTTATTATACTAAAAATATTGAAAATGATCTAACCGTTAATCAATGCGATAAAAGTGAATACTAAAACTCCTGTCAAAGCGACATGGTTGATAAATACAAACTTACAAAAGTTCTTTTTGAATATTTTTTTAAGTAGAAAATAGGTAGAAAATGCGTATATAAGTAGGTTTGTTATGATAAAAACTATAGGATAATAAGGTGCATCTGTCTCAGTCATGACGAAAACCATTAACATAAAAGTAAGAAACTCCGTACCCACAAAAGTAACAATATAAGAATGCAGCGTCAGGAACAAAGTATTTAGTTTACTCACATTATAAACTCTAAAAATAAGATAAATAAACACTGCAATTAGAAGCAGAACTGATGGGTTAATTGCTCCTACCGCAGTATGATATTTGAAGAGTGGTTTTAATACTTTATAATGAGATCCAATCATCATTATAACTATGATGCCGATAACACCTATCCATCCGTGAAATGTTTTATATTTTTTTGTTAACATATAGTATTATTGTTTCACCTCGATATAGTGTCTTATGATATCTTCAGGATTTGTTAAATTTTCAGTTCTGTTCGTTGGGTAATTACCACCCTGATATCCAGTTATAATATCTTTTCCTGTTCCAACTTCTTCACCCCAATAAGGAGATGTTCCGTATGGCGCAACCATTCCTGTTTTTACAAGAGCTGAATCAATAATACTTTTTGTTTGTTGATAAGCTCCTGCACTTTGCATAGATGTAAGAGGGTCACTTCCATTTCTAATGATCGCCTGACCAAAAGTCTGATTTCCCGCACTTCTTACTGGAATTATCATTCCATCACTTTGTCTGATTATGCCATCCATTGGATTCCCTGTATAATCTAATCTTATCAAACTTGATTTAAGATCTAGGGTATGATTGTTTCTAAAATCTAGTGCCATTCCTGCTTCTGTATAATTATTTGCAATAGCTTGTGATAAACCTTCAATATTAATTGTTGTATCAAGATGAATTTTAGCATCAGCATAATGTGGATCATCGTAACCTTTAAAGCTCGTTGGGCTTTCTGTTGCTCCAACCCATAAATCTTTTCCAGATCCGCCATTTTCAACGTAAACACCAGTATCACCATCATCTTTAACTTTCAGGATCTTTCCACTCTTATCAATTAATGTTGAGTTATTCACGGCAGCATTCATACCAATAAAACCACCAATTCCAACATTTGCTGCAGTTTGTTCATCAGACTTTCCTTGCGCTGATGAAGCTACTAAAGCTGCTGTAGCACCTACAGCTTGTCCGATCGCAATTGATTGTTGTCTGTTAAAGCTTCCACTTCCTTCTTGATAAGCAGAGTCAGAGGCTAATTCTCCAAGAACTCCAGCAGCAGCTCCAGATAACGCATCACCTCCCATCAAAGTTGAAGTGGTTGCGCCAAGAACACCATGCAAAGCTAACTGAGTTGGCTGATTAATTTGCGACGATGTCATCACACTTCCATCAAGATTTCTTAATGGATTTCCACTTGAATCTGTTAGAGTTGTAGTTGTTCCATGAGCTGCTCTTCCAATCTCTTTCGCACCAGCTTCAGCAATTGAAGAAGCTACAGTAGTAAGAATAATTTGTTTAACTCCACCATTATCATTTATCGAATCAGAAATTGATTGGCCTTTCACAGCCGAAGTAGCAGCAATATTCGAAGCAGCATAAATCGAAGATCTAGCCAAAGCATTTCCAACATTAGCTAAAACTCTTTCACCAGTTGAAACTGTGTTAGCTGTAGTGTTAGCAGCGTTAGCAGCATTAGCCGTATTACCCACACCAGCAAAATTTGATGCTCCGGTTGCAATTCCTGCTGCCGCTGCACTTATTGCAATCTGTTCTAATGAGTCTCTGCTAGTTGTATCTTTTACAGTTTGCTTAAGCGTTGATCCTAAGTTACCACCATCAATTGCAGTATTAGTTGCTGAAGTTGCAGCGATAGTTCCTGCAGCTCCAACTCCAGCACTAACGGCTGCAGCTCCAATAGTTGCAAATGATCCTAAACCACCTGTTAGAGCAGCACCAGCAACAGCAATAACAAGAGTTCCTGTTTGATTCAAACCTCGGTTAGTTTGATCCCAAGATTTATGCATCTCGTCAATTGGATTAGTCAGAGTTGTTTGAGCTTTTAGTGCAGCAAGTTGATCTTGAATATTTTGAGAAGTGTTAGTGCCAGATTTATACTCCACATAAGCAGCATTATCTGCTGTTAGGTTCATTGAGTTGGTTGAAGAAATTTGGTTGTTGATCACAGTTGTATCGTTGTGACCTTTATCCATGTTCTTAAACGTGAAAGTTCCATTCTGGCGAATGCTTGAAGATGCAAGGGAAGAATCTTGAGCAGTTAACAGAAGAAGATTTCCGCCAGCATTAACATTGGTATTTCCAGAAGTACTATCACCTGTTGTTCCAACTGAAATATTAGCTGCTTGAAGTGTTGTATCATTGGCTGATCCGCTATCTAGATTACCTGCAACATTTAGGTTAGATTGTAGATTAGTCACTGTATCATTTACTATATCACCACCATCTTTCTTCGTACCCCAATGAAACTCACTGTGATTGTGAACCTGAAGAGTCTGAACGTTAATTTCATTACCAGCGAGAATGTTTAAATCGCCAGAAGAAGTTGAGCCATCAGTTAAAGTGTTTTTGGATGCTGAGATGCTTGCTGCTAAATTATTGAAATCGTTTGCAGCTGTAATGTTAATTGCACCACCTTTCAGAGAGGCATTTTGCAATAATGAGCTGTAAATATTTCCTGAGCTTAGAGCAACATCACCAGAAGCTAATTGGTAAGAATTACCGCCACCTAAACTTCCAAAACTTGAATTTAGAAGATTTGCATCATCTGTTTGAACAACTGCCGTATTAAGAATATTACCATTAATCGCAGTCAAATTAAGGTTATTAACTGACCCAATATTTGCTCCGATATTTTTGATATCGCCGGTATTTGCATTAATTGTTAAGTCGTTACCAGAAATAATTTGAGATGAGTTTACTGAACTTGATTGGTTTGTGAGTGACGCAAGGTTCAATACTAGATTTGAATTACTTCCTATTGAACCATTGTTAGTTAAGTCAGAATTAGCCGCATCAATCGTTAAACCAGTATTGCCAAAGATCGTTGAATTAGTAGCCAAGGTAGTTGCGCCAGTTACTGAATCTGAATTTAATAATCCATTTCTGGTGCTTTGGCTTAAGTAAATTTTTGGAGCCAACACTTCAATACCGTTAACTTTCGTTAATTCAAAAGTTACAATATCTTTGCTAAGTGAATTAGCTTGAGCAGTGCTTAATCCATTAATCGCCACATCTTCAGCATTTAATCCAAGAGATGCAAATTCAGAGACTGAATTGTCGAGAAGTTCTTTGATCTGAGCACTCGCATCATTGGTATTTTTTGACAGAAAAAGTGAATTGTTGGTTAGGGTTTTTAGTTGATTTGCAATCAACTGAGTTTCTACAAAAGCATCGCCAAGCATTCTAACATTGGTATTTCTGGTTTGGCGTTCAATGTCGGAAAGAACAGAGCTGCCGTTTAATCCAAGCTGATTGAAATAGTAAGTTGAGCCAAAGAATTTTGAAGCATCAGTAAATTGTTCCACTCTGCAAATCTGATTTCACCAGGGCGCTGCAAAGTTAAAACTAATAACTTTATCGCAAGAATAGTTATGTTTTCCTCATCTGACGAATAAAGCTTATCGATAAAATCAGGTAACTCTTTGTCGGAAAGATGAGCTCGGTTTTGTATCGTGTGAGCTTTTAAAAATTTTGATCTACCCAAAGCAGGATTTGAATCGCAAATTCCCATCACCAAAGCATAATCAAATATTTCTGTGCAATATCCGTTAATTCTTTGAGCAACCGAAACTGCATCACGCTGTTCAATGTTTCGTAAAATTTGCAAAATATCTTGGATAGTAACTTCTTTAATTCCTTTCCAGCCAATTATCGGATAAACATCTTTTTGCAATCGGCTTTGAATATTTTTAGAATGCTTTGCAGTCCAAGATTGTTTTTGTCTCCATTCTTCAGCGATGCTTTCAAAAGTGTTTTCTGCTCTAACTAAGGCTTCTTGTTTTTTGGATTTTTTATCTTTGTTTGGATCAAGACCACGAGAAAGTATGTCTCTAATTTCGTCTCTGATCTTTCTGGCATCCGATAGCGATACGAAGCCTTTTTTCTCTCCATATTTTCCTAGTGTAACAACATTATTCTTTCCGTTGAACTTGTAAGGGTACTGCCAAACTTTTGTACCACTTGGCCTTACCATCAGTCTTAAGTTTCCATCATCAAACAAAAAATAATTTTTATCTTTTGATTTTGCTTCCCTGATTTCTCGATCACTAAGTCTGCGATGAATTTTTGGCATTTTCGTATATGATTTGGTTTTTATACGTTTTGCACATCATTTATACATGAAAAAATAGACCTTAATAAATCTTATCAAATTTTATTGGACTAATTTTTTATCTAAAGATGTCCTAAACCTTCTAGGATCATAGCTTGGGAAGCTTAAAAGGGAACTGTAATTTCTTTTCATGTCTATTTTTGTACATGGTTTTGTACATGAAAAATTTTTGGATTCAGGCGAATTTAGCTGGATTTCTTTGGAAGAGAGAGTTGCTTAGAAGCCGCTAGTGTGTAAGGCTTGTCGGACTTTATTGGACTTTGCTGGAACTTGAAGTGGTTGCGGGGGCTGGATTTGAACCAACGACCTTCAGGTTATGAGCCTGACAAGCTACCGGGCTGCTCTACCCCGCGACAAGGAAAGAAGAGGCGGGCAACTTAAGAGGGTGAAAGGTAAGGTGC
>Ga0214923_10007944_pt1 | contig 11432 bp, 19 predicted proteins | sample LL1510_MetaG_FD_177993 | JGI IMG/M metagenome (GOLD analysis project Ga0214923, IMG submission 177993) | Freshwater microbial communities from Lake Lanier, Atlanta, Georgia, United States - LL-1510 | ecosystem: Environmental > Aquatic > Freshwater > Lake | place: USA: Georgia | collected... | reverse complement strand
TTCTGTAGCTAACAATCTAGTATCTGCCACTACAACTGCTGGTGGAACCACTACTAATGGAACTACTGATGCAGCGGCGCGTGCTGCTGCAGAGAAAGCAGCTGCAGAGAAAGCGGCAGCAGATAAAGCAGCAGCAGATAAAGCAGCAGCAGACGCTAAAGCCGCTGCAGACGCCAAAGCCGCAGCTGATGCTGCGGGAACGGGCGCTGGGGATAGTACAGGGCCTGCGCGCGGCGGCACGGAAACCGTGTATATCGACGGCAAAATGGTAACTCGCACTCAAGTTGGTGAAGACGAAGACGGAGATCCGATTTGGGAGTATTCAAGAAGTACAGATTTTGATACCACTGCAGGTACTGGTCCTACCACTGGTCCTACTACCACTGGTCCTACTACCGATGCTGGTACTGATGCTAATGCTGGTACTGATGCTAATGCTGGTACTGATGCTAATGCTGGTACTGGTCCTACTACTGGCCCTACTACCACTGGACCTACTACTACTGGCCCCACTACTACTGGTCCTACTACTGGTCCTACTACCGATGCTGGTACTAACGCTAATGCTGGTACTGATGCTAATACCAACACCAATACTAATACCAATACTAATACCAACACTAATACAAATTACAATGCAGCAATAATTGCCGCCCTTGCAGAACAAAACAGAATCCTTCAGGAGCAAGCAAATGCCGCCGCCGCTGCGCAAGCAGCTGCCGCTGCTGCCGAAGCGGCACGCCAAAAAGCAATAGAAGAGGCCCAAAAGAAAGCAGCTCAAGAGGCTGCTGCACAAAAGTTGCAATCAACTGGGAAAGAAATTGCCGCTGGATTGGGCTCTAATGTATCTGCGCCACCAGTTACTCAACCAACATCAACCCCATTGAGCCCCCTGCTTACGGGCGGCAATGCAAAGTTTACGAGCCCGCTTGATCCATTCTTGAAGCAAGTAGCAACCAATCAAAATCCGGCGCCTCAACCACAAGGACAGCAAGGTATGCAGCAAACTCGAGTTCAGGCACCACAGCCTTCCAACTACTTCAACTACGGGCAGTCTCAAAGTATTGAAGATGTCTTGGGGCTCACAAAGCCGACCAATGATTCTATGTTTGACTTTAGTGCTGTCGCCGGTTTTAAGAAGGGCGGCATGGCTACCCCGCTAATGGCTAAAGGCGGCATGTCAACTCCGCTGATGGCTCAGGGCGGCACGCGCTACGGAAAGAACGCTCATGGCGCTCTAGACATTGTTCATGCTGCTGGCAAACCTAGGGTTGACTATCGTAAGGGTGATGCCGTAACTGGGATTGGTGATGGTCAGTCAGATGATATTCCGGCGATGCTCGCGGACGGAGAATTTGTATGGCCAAGCGACGTCGTTTCTGCTCTTGGCAATGGATCAACCAAAGCTGGATCAGATAAATTATATGAAATGATGCACGCAATTAGAAAGCGCGCAAGATCCACTGGGCCAAAAGATCTTCCTCCGCCAGCTTTGAAGTCACCGCTTGATTATTTAAAAAAGAAGTAAATTAAATGAAAAAGAATGCGCGATCAGTAGCGTTAAGCGAGGGATTTCCTCGGTATGTTTCCGATCGGCCTTGCAAACGAGGCCATCTTGGGGAGCGCATAACTCGTACTGGCACATGCATTGAATGCAGACAAATTAAATCTAGGGAAATATACGCTGCAAATCGCCAACAAAAAATATTAGAACGACAAGAATATTATGCAAAAAATGCCGAGTCAATTAAAGAAAAACGCCGAAAAAAGTATGCTGAGAATCCAGAAAAAGAATTGGCTACATCTCGCGTAAGATCTGCAGAATGGCGCGCCGCTAACCCCGATAAAGTGAAAGCGCAACAGCCTCTCAAGAGCGCTTACAAGAAAGCCAATCGCCACAAAGGTGCTGCATTGCTTGCTAAGCGCAGGGCAGCCAAAAAGCAAAGGACGCCGAGCTGGCTGACAGAAGATCACTTGTGGATGATTGAAGAAGCTTACGAGATTGCAGAGGTCCGAAGCAGGGTAACTGGCATCTCATGGCATGTTGACCATATCTGCCCATTGCAAGGCAAGACTGTGTCTGGATTGCATGTGCCTTGGAACCTGCAGGTCATAACCGCTGCTGAGAACATTGCCAAAGGAAACAGATTCCTATGAACGCACTTTTGACTCTTGGTAATGGCTCTACCAAAGCAGGCTCTGATAAACTATATGAAATGATGCACAACATCAGAAAACGTGCTAGGTCTACTGATGTTAAAGATTTGCCGCCGCCGGCTAAATCGCCGCTTGAATATCTCAGTGGCAAATCAAACAAACGCAGGAGATAAAGATGGGATTCTTTCAAGGTGATCCGTTACCAAGCGTAACAACAACAGTCGATAAGAAGCTATCGGCGCCCGATTACTACACTGACTACCTGACCAGCCTATCAAATGTTGGCCAAGGTGCCCTTTCTAAAACTGCCGCTGAGGGTGTTGCTGGTTACGATCCCCTGCAAACTACAGGCTATGGGCAGTATCAAACTGCCGCGGGCGCTTATCAGCCGGGGCTGGAAGCTGCCGGGCAGACTGCTGCAAAGGTTGCCGGTGGCATTGATACGTCGCGCATTTCTCAACTTATGGACCCGTACCAACAGAACGTGGTCAATGAGATGGCCCGCCTGTCTCAACAGAACCTGCAGCGCAACTTGTTGCCGACTATGAAGGCCGGGTTCGTTGGATCTGGTGGTTTGGGTAGCCAGCGTTATGCCGGAGCACTTGGTCAAGCACTTGCTGACGTTCAGTCAAACCTTACTGGCCAGCAGTATGGTGCGCTGTCATCTGGCTATCAGAACGCGCTCAAGGCATCGCTTGATGAGGCTCAACTGCAAAACCAAGCTGCTCAGACGCAGGCAAAGATTGCAGAACAAGAACAGACTTTGGGATTGGCTGGTGCTAGAGCACTGACCGGTGCTGGTGCTGAACGTCAGAAGTACGAACAAAGCATTCTGGATTACCCGTTGACTAATGCAACTAACATTTCTCAATTGTTGCGCAACTACCAAGTTCCCATTTCTTCATCAGAAAAAACGGTTGCTCCGGGCCAGCAAGGACAATTTGGTCCATCTGGCTTCCAAAACATTGGTGGCATTCTTTCTGCTATTGGCGCCGCTGGTGGCGCAAGCAAAGACAATGCTTTTGGAGCTGGCATTAACAAAGTTACTGATTGGCTAGGTGGTTTGTTCAAAACAACGCCTTCAAGTTCTGGACAAGGAACAACTTTTACTTTTTCAAGCCCAAGTCCACAAAAACAATACAATGATAGTGGGCAAGAAATTGGTTCTACATATTATTTCGGGGATTAAATCATGGCTGACAAATCCCCCGCAGGCTACCTTCCCGAAACGTCTCAAGAGGCAATTGACCTTAACCGCGCGCAGCGAGAGGCGCTGGCAAGGCTTAATGAAGCTCTAGACGTTCGTAAGAATCGAGTTTTTGATCCGCGCTGGGCTGCGGCAGCTCAAGGATTCTTTGCGCCCACGAGGACGGGCCACTGGTCTGAAGCTTTGGGAAATGTAATTGGTAATGTCAGTAAAGCTGATGAGGCTATGGCTCTTGAAGAACAAAACATTGCCAAGGCTCAGTTTGATGTTGCCTCTCAGAACGTTAACCTTGAGCGTCAAAGAATGGCAATGAAGCCATACATCGACCGCATGCAAGGGAAAACACAGACTGCCGGTGCGCCTGCGGGTGGGGGCACTCCGGAAGGTCCAGTGTCGCGTGATGAGTTCATCATGCAGCAGGTGTTAAGGGGCAAGACGCCTATTGAGGCTGAAACCGAATATGCTAAATATATTCAGGATGTTATCCAAGTAAGCGATCAGGGAAGTTTTAACAGGTTTACTAATAAATTTACTCCGCATCGGTATAAAGTAGATTTCAAAATAATGAATCTTGCAAGACCCGATGGAAGCATAGAGCAGCGAGAAGTACCTGAAGATTTGGCCAGTCAAATTGAAGCAGCGACGCAATCTGGAAATCTTGTTGAATATAATCGCCTTGTTGCTAGAGCGCTTAATCCGTTGGCCGCTTTCCAACAAAGTGCGCCCCCGCCTGTTGCCGCGCAGCCTCCTGCTGGAGCATTACCTATTGCTGCCAATGAGCCTCCAGCGGGACCGCTGTCTACTGCAGCGCCGCAAAGCTCTGTGGCGGCAGCCCCCTCGTCTGGTGCTTTGGCTGCAACAACGCAACCTTCTCAAGCTCCAGCGCTGCCATCAGCCCCAACTGTGCAAGAGAGGGAGGCACAAAAAAGACGTGAAGAAATTAACCAAGCGGCTGCTTTAGAAGAGACTAGGGGCATTGCAAAAAGTGCGGTTGAGTCTTATGACCTAGCCCGCAAGGCTTCTGAACAGTCTGGCACCCTGTTTACTTCTGCGGAAAACATTCTCAATTTGGTCAAAGAGCAGCCTGATGCATTCAGAACCGTTCTGAATCGACCGGGCATTGCTGGCGCGATTATGCGTGCGGCTAACGAGGGTATCAGCACAGGCGTGGCAGGAAAAATCAGTCTGCCAGCAAATGAAATTGCTAATGCTAAGTTGAATGAAAGCCAACTGACCACATTACAAATGTATGCGAATCAAATTGCTCTGGCTAAGAATGCCAATCGGCAAATGACTCGTGTGCCGGGTGAGGGTGCGGTTTCTGACTTTGAAACCAAGCTGATGAATGCGATGCTAGAGGTCGATTACGCGACCCCGCAGGCTATACAGTTCATTAACGAATTAACGATGTTGCGTGCTCGACATGCTGAATTGCGCTTTGAGACCATCAATCGGTTGAGAGATAGTGGGCTGCCTCTGTCTAAAGTTTTGACGCATCCTGATATGCAAGATGTAAAAACTGGGTACGAGAGTGCTCTTCGCGGCTTAGCCAAACGTAATGCACAAATGCTCAAGCCGAGTCGTGAAACAGAAACGGCGGCAATTTTGCCCAAAAAGAACAATCCAAAAAATAAGTTGCCGGAAGACGAACTTGAAAAAAGATTAGACAAAGTTTTGGGGATAAAGTGATGGCAACTCCTCTTTCATTTGGTGTTGATCTTGACGACGAGCAACGGGAAACCGCACGCAAAATTGTTCAGCGTGCTTTAGACCTAGGGCTAAACGATCAGCAGACTAGGCTTGCTGTAGCGGTGGCCTATCAGGAGAGTCGCCTACGCCCGAACGTTGGCCGCGGGCAAGACGGCGAGATTGGTCTCATGCAAGTGATGCCATCGACCGGTAAACAGTTTGGGTTCTCAGTTGAAGACCTAAGAGATCCAGATAGGAATATTGATGCTGGCCTGACTGTTCTGAAAAGCCAGCTTGATCAGTATCCGAAAAATCCGCGTCTAGCAATCATTGGTTATAACAAGGGTCCAGACGCAAAATTCTTCTCAGGCGGCGAACTGCCACAGGTTACAAAAGATTACCTGCGAGATTTGACGGCCTACGGGGCATTCGAGGCCCCACAAGAGCCAGAAAAGTCTTTTGTGGAGAAATCCTCTGAGGCCGCCGATCAACTGGCGACCAAGGCCATGGAGGATGAAAGCCTGCAAGCTGCCGCCATGGGTGCTGGTACTGGACTGGTTTCGGGCAAAATATTTCCGGATGAAGGGTTCCCGCGCGAATCTACGACTGGGCTTGAGCGCGGTGTGACTCGCCGCCGTTTGATGTTAGAGCAGCTAGAAAAAGAGTTTGCGGGCCTGCCAGAGTCGGCTAGGACGGCCCCTCCTTCTGTTCCTGAACCATCCCCTATTCAACTTGATGTTGAACGGGCCCCGCCGTCTCAAACGGGCTTAGAACGGCAGATTCAAGGCAGAATAGACCCCGAGTCTGGTCAAACCGGCAGGGCTCGTCAAACCGGGTACAACGAACTTAGCGCACAGCGTGCGGCACAACAACGCCAGCAGGCCGCGGTAGAGGCTGCCCTGCGCCAGCGCGGGACGATTGCCGGGCCCAGTCCATTTGCTACCACGCCCATCTCGTCTACACCGTCAGGGATATTGGTTTCTCCACAGGTTGCTACGGAGGCGGCGGCTCCGGCTGCGCAGGCGCAAGCTGAGGCCCAAAGAGCGTCTAATCTGCAGAACCAGATAAACACTGCACGCCGCAACCTAACAGTGTCGGAGGGTGTTCTGTCTGAGGCACAGCGCCGCCAGCCGGGAATGCTTGCTAAAGCAGGAGCCGCCTTCAGGTCGCCTATGGCCAAAATGATTCCCGGAGCATTGACTGGTTTGGAGGTTGCTGAAGCTGGCCGGCGTTATGAAGAGGGCGATTATCTAGGGTCCGCATTGGCTGGAGGCGCGGCGCTTGGCGGCGGGCTGATGGTTGCGCCAACCATGCCGGGTTATATTGGTGCAGGCCAAAAGACTCTTGGCGCCCTTCTTCAATATGGCGGTGGCTTAGGTCTTCTTTTGCACGACATCATGCAAAACAAAAATCGTCAAAAGGAGACGCCTATATCAGCAACTCGCTGAAATACTGCTGTGATGTTCATCTGACATCATGCGAATGCTCTTAACTGAGCTCCTCTTTAGAAGTAATTAGCCCCTCACTCGAGGGGCTTTTTTTTACAGCTGGTCTTGCATCTCCTGCGCTACAACCTTGTTAAGGGTTGCAACAAACTCAATGCATCGCTCTCGTTCCTTTGCGGCTACTTCTTCTTCTACCGCGCGGCCATACTCAAGGATGTCTACCTCGTCAGCAAAGATGCCGTTCTCAATATCTTTGCCGTCGCACTGCAGGTAAAGCTTACGGAAGTCGTCGTTAGTCAGCATTGTCTTCTCCTTATTGATGTCCAGTCCTGAGCTGCCAATACTCAAGAAGGCAACAGAACATAGCCCAGCCGCGCTTGATCTCTTCCTCGGGCCACTCGTAGATAGATACAACACCGGGGTTGTTGCGAGATACAAACACGTTAGCGCAGCGCGCATTGGGCATGCCTAGGCCAATCCGATAGGCGGCCAGCTGCAGAAGGTAGTCGTCGTACAAAGTTACTTCCTCGCCCTCTGCAAACTCTTTGGTCTTGATATCCACCACCAGACCATCGCAGTGCAAGTCACACTTGCCGCCGTATCCTAGGTCGTGAGCAAACGATCGCTCACAGATCCAGTCGCGCTTGCCAAAGAAGTCTTCAAGGGTTTTGTGGCATCCAGTGACAAACTCCGCAAATCCAAACGGATAGTGCTGGCCCTCGTAAGCCTTTTGGATGGCCTCGTGGATCTCGGTCCCGCGGTCGGCTGCTGCCTTACCCTGCTCCTTAGCATCAAGGATGATCCGGGCGATGTACTGCTCCTCGGTCTCCTCGTTGATCTTCGGAAGAGTCAGTGCAGCCATCAATACTTGCTTCTGCAGCCACTGCGTAAGAGCCGGTTTGGCAGCCACATTGATGATGGTGGTCACCGAGGGTACAAGATTAAGCTTGCGCGCGTCACGCAGCGTTGTAGGACGTTGCGTGCCCTTTGTTGACTCAACGGTATACATCGGCATGCCATCTCTGGAATACCAATGCTCCGAAACTTTGGGCTCAGATACGACGATGGACATCAAGACTCCTTTATGAAGACGCCACCTTCAACCATGTGGCCCTTGCGGTCTTTGATCTCATGCCAAGCGGCATTGAGACACTTGGGCACGGTAAGACCATAGAAGTGGCAGTAGATGATTAGGCAAACAAGAACATCCCCAACGCCATCTTCGATGTCGTCGAGTCGCCCCTTTGCTTCGCCGTCTGCGATTTCCCCGGCCTCGCTGAACATCTTTAGCAGCTGAGCCCGGGGGGTTGAGTGATGAACAATCCCGCGGTCCAACGCCCACTGAATGACATTGGCCTGCAGGGTTTCAAAGTCGGCGGCCATCAGTAGGCGCCGCTCAGTGCTTTCATTGCTTGAATCGTTGACTCCAGCTTGCTGATCTGGCGGTCACGTTGAGCCAGCTTGTGCTCGTAATGATGAGCCAAATCAGCCAGTTGGCGCTGGTACTCAACGTCTGTTGTCATGCAGCCGATGAGTTGCCGGGATATTTCGTACTGACGTTGCATGAAATCGCTTTGCATTTTTGCTCTCCCAATTAACTTGTGGACAACCCATCGGCTTTAGATCAAGCCGCCAATTCGATTGGCTGGACAATCTTGACCGCGGGTTTGCTCTTACTACCCTTGGGGCGACCGCGCCCACGAACGGGCTTGGCAACCGTGGACTTCAGTGTTACTGGCTTCGCAATCTCAGAGACCTTTTGGGCCACTTGTTGCAAATCAGTTGCGTTGAACTCAATCTCAACACCGTTATGTTTGATTTTTAGAATCATGCTTCTCTCCTTAGAATGGGATTTCATCCTCTTCAAATTCAACGGCAGGTGCCGCCGGACGTGAAGTCTGTTGAGCTGCTGGACGTGGGGCATAAGAGGTACGCGAACTCCACTCTGGCGACTTGGCAATCTTTGCCTTAAGGCCATCAGAGAAGCTCTCGTACAGCGCCATGTCTGGGCTATCAATCGAAAAGATGACCGGCTTATTGTGCCCGGTAGGCAAGCCTGCTTTCCTGACGTTGGCAGGTACAGGCATCACTGCCGTAATGTTTGCGTAAGTTTTGCCATCATTGCCGGAGGTGTGAATGATTGAAACCATCGCCCACTGGTCAAGGATGTTAGAGAGCTGAAAGCCCTTCAACTCCTCCGACGTAAACTCTCGGCCGCGCCAACTCTGTAGGTCTTTGCGTAGAGACGCCATTTCGCCAAGACTAAGGGTGTAGTTCTTGCCTACAACCATAGGATCGCCGTTGTCGGTGACCATTGGATTGCCAAGGTCGTCCTCGCCATAAACTTCAAACTGAACAAGCACCTTGCGATTGCTCTTTTCTTTGCCTTGGAAGACCGTCAACTGCGTTCCCAAGTCAATAACTCGGTAGCACCGTGACAGGTGCAAACCCGGCGTGACCAACTTAAATTCCCTTCCACTATCTGTAGCTCTTGCAATGATCATTTCTGGCCTCCTAATCCACACGCGTATCTCACGAGAGATACATCCTCTTTCGTTGCCTCGTTACGCTGAACGCGCTGTAAGGCTTCTTCAAGCATCTGTTGCAGTTCGAGTTCGGCCTGATAGGCCGCCTCATATGCGTCATCAATGTCCATAATTTCCTCAAGTCGCGTAATGCGACAACATCACCATAACATATCTTTTTCGTACTTACAATATCTACCGGAAAGTTTGCACCTAGTGTAAGATTGGGTTAAAGGAGGCATCATGGAACCAACAAAGTTTGCGCAATACTTTCTAAGTCAGCCGCATGGAAGCAAAGCAAAAATGGCTGCAAGCCTAGGAGTTACGCGCACTTGGCTGTCTCAAGTGATCTATGCGCGTAAGAAGCCGAGCGCAGAGATGGCGGTTGCGATTGAACGTCTGACGGGTAGTGCTGTGACTCGCGCAGACCTTCGCCCGGACCTGTACCTATGAAGTGGTACAAGTTTTATGTAGCGGACTACATACAAGAGACGCACCACCTGCCGGACGCGGAAGACCTTGCCTACCGCAGGCTTCTAGACCTGTACTACTTGAGCGAGGCGCCGCTGATTGCGGACCCCGTTGTTTTGGCGAGACACGTCAAGCTGGATCTTGATTGCGTCGAGCCGGTGCTTAAAGAGTTCTTTGAGCTAACGGCCGGTGGCTATGTGCATGCAGTTGCTGAGTCTCAGATTCAGCGCCATCGTCATCAGTCGGAGCAGAACCGCAGAACTGCCATCAGACCGAGGAGACGGGGATGCCTTGTTTAGGTAGCACTAAGTGCGAGTACGCGCCCAGCATGGTCACTTTGCAGGACGGCTGTGTTGTGTGTAGCAACTGCCACCTGTGGGCACTCGAGTGCGAGGCTAAACGTCTTTTGACTTATCCCATGCCGCAACGCCGAGAGGGTTTGGTTGAGCGCGAGAAAATCCGCGGCAAGACTGCCTCTGAGATGCTGAAGGACTTGATGACTAGGATTCATGAAGACCGCCGGAAGAAAGCTCAGAAGCTTCTCGGGGGTAATGATGAGTAAGTTTTCCAAAGACAAAGGCAAGCGCGGAGAGCGCACGGTTGCCAATCTCATCTTTGAGTTAACCGGGTGGAACGCGCACCGTCGAGTTAGGAATGACCACGGCGATACAGATCTGATTGGCGTTCCCGGTTGGGGCATAGAAGTCAAAGACCACGCCAAGGCTACGCTCGGGGACGTGAAGGGTTGGTGGGAGCAGACCTGCCACCAATCAAAAGGATTGATCCCGCTACTGATCTACAAGCGCCAGCGCGGTGAGTGGCGAGCCGTGTATCCAATGTGTGTACATGTGTGTACTCAGCAAGCGGACTGGTGGTATGACTACAACTACACAATTGAGTGTAGTCTGGAAGCTTGGGCAGCTGTTGCTAGGGAGGTCTGCGATGATCATCTGGTTCAACCTGTTGTTGCTGAGTAGCGGTCACTGGGCGTTGATTGAAACGCTAGACACGCTAGAAGAGTGCCAGAGCGCACGAGCTGAGTATGAGCAGACTGCCCCCGGCAACTATTACTGTCTGCCGGTAAAGATGGAGAGCACATGAGAGACATAGATCCGAATGATGCGATTGATTACATCATCAAAAATGCAGAGAAGTTCGCTAAGGCTAAGGCCGAGCGCATCTACCTTGAGGAGTTCCGCAAGTCTAAGAAGGCCATCCTCATGAAGGAGTCCTTCGAGGAGACGGTCGGAGCCCAAGAGCGTGAGGCTTATGCTCATCCGGATTACAGAGAGTTGTTGAGGGGCCTCAGAGAGGCCATTGAAATCGAGGAGAAGCTGAGATGGGATCTAGTTGCAGCACAGGCGCGGGTGGACGTGTGGCGAAGTTTAGAAGCTTCAAACCGCCGCGAAGGAAGAGCGGTAGCGTGAAGATCTGGCAAACCTCCGAAGAAGGCCCGTGCCTGCCTTATGACAAGTTGTTGGCATTCTTGCGAACTCAACCCAAGATCAAGCCCGCTACTGTTGAGGGACTGTGTGGGACTTCTGAAATTAAGGTTGCCCCGATCCTTGCGTGGATCAACCGTGCTGAGAATGTATGGGTAGATGTAAAGACTGGCACCTTGTACTTCCCCGATGGGACATGCTGCACTTCTTACCAACGCAAGATTGTCAGCAAGCTGTGAACAACAAACTCACAGCAGCCGAGAGGCGTTACATGCAACGGATCAAGGAGATGCCCTGCGGAGTTTGCGGGGCAGCTGGTCCTAGCGACGCCCATCACATTGAGCAGCACAAGCAGTATCTGTGCATCCCTCTGTGTAAGGACTGCCATCAGGGGTCCCACAATGGGATCCATGGGCAGAAGCGCATCTGGTCGGTCATGAAGGCCACAGAGATGTCTGTGCTGAACGATACGATCGCCAAGGTGCTTGACACGCTC
>Ga0214923_10007943_pt1 | contig 11433 bp, 12 predicted proteins | sample LL1510_MetaG_FD_177993 | JGI IMG/M metagenome (GOLD analysis project Ga0214923, IMG submission 177993) | Freshwater microbial communities from Lake Lanier, Atlanta, Georgia, United States - LL-1510 | ecosystem: Environmental > Aquatic > Freshwater > Lake | place: USA: Georgia | collected... | reverse complement strand
TGGATTTATTTTGGATTTATTTTGGATTTATTTTGGATTTATTTTGGATTTATTTTGGATTTATTTTGGATTTATTTTGGATTTATTTTGGATTTATTTTTTGATTTATTTTGGATTTCTAAAAAAAATTGATTTCAAAAAAAAACATTTAGTTAGAACAATTTAAGATGGCGGATATGACAGCACAGCAGATGATGATTGATGTTACTAACTTTAATGTTGAGAAGGACTTTATCTACACCAAACCAAAGGTGAATCCTTCCGGTGGAAAAAGTATTGGAATTCTTAACTCTAAATCAAAAAAGAGTCTAATGCTACAGACGCCACTAATGTTGACATGGGGAATTAATGAATATGTGGATGAAGCAAGTGGAAAGCGAACCTACGATATGTCGCTGCAATTTCCAAATGATGATTTTAAAAATGAAAACTCTGAAAAAACAGACAAGTTTTTAGAAGTTATGAAAGAAATGGAAAAAAAGCTTAAAACGGATGCGATGGCAAATAGCAAAGATTGGTTGAACAAACCAAAAATGAGCGCTGACGTATGTGATGCTCTATGGACTCCAATGCTAAAATATCCAAAGTATCCAGAAGGCCACGCTTCTAGTGGAGAATTTGATTATACTCGTCAGCCATCCCTTAGAATTAAAGTGCCTATGTGGGAAGGTGAATGGAAAATTGAACTTTATGATATGAAAGGAAATCCGCTCTTTCCAAATGAAAATGGAATTCTTCCTACAGAACTTGTACCAAAAAGTATTAATGTTAAAACAATTATTCAATGTGGTGGACTATGGTTTGCCAATGGTAAGTTTGGTGTGACTTGGAAGTTATTTCAAGCACAAGTTCAACCAAAAGTATCACTAAAAGGCAAATGTTTATTTGCACCACCTTCTGAAGCAGAGAAAGCAATGCTTAAAGCAAGCACAGAATCAGAGGAAGAGGTAGATACAAAAGTGCCTGTTGTATATGCGGAAGATTCAGATGACGAAGATGCGGTTCAAGCTCCTCCAGTACCAGTGCCAGTACCAGTGTCAGTGCCAGTGCCAGTACCAGTACCAGTACCAGTGCCAGAAGTAGAACAAGAACTAGAGCCAGAACCAGTAGCCGTGTCTGAACCCGACACAAGTGTTAAGAAAAAAGTGGTTCGCAAGAAGCCCACTGCTTAAATCAAGTTAAAAGATCTTTAAAAATAATGTTGAAATGAATATCTGCTTTTAATGTAATTGTATAAATTTTTTTTGTATTGATTAAAGGAATGCCTTGTTTTTTTATTGAATAGGTTTGTTGTTTTATAATTTTTAATTCATTGATTGGTATAACATACATTTTTTCACCTACGCAAATATCTATATTTTTAAAGTTTAGAATATCATAAAGATTGATCGTAATAGTAATATATAAATTATTGAATTCATCAATTGTTATAAACTCCGGTAAATTTGGCTCACATTTAAAAATAAGAGTACATTTTGACAAATCATATATAAGTTCATGATGCCAATAAGGTACATATAGTTCTTCGCCGCAATGTATATACTTATGTAAATCCGCATTTAATAAATTATTTAAAGAAGGGGTTAGTATAATTTGTTTTTCTTCACAAGTTGTAGTATTACTAGTACGAGTTGATCGGTCAATAGTTTCTTTAACTCTATTAATTATAGTTAATATCTCTGGAGAAATTGTTAAAAGTTTAGAATAGTGTGTAATCATTGCGTGTAAGTCAAGGATGCTATGTTTTGGTAATGTATGTAAAAAAGCAATTGTTAGTTCATTACATTTTAGGGTTAACAAACTAATAATTTTTTCATTATATATTTTTTTATTAAGGATGCTATCTAATATGATTTTAACAAGATCACTATAGTTTGTATCCGATTCTTCATTGGCTTGATTGGCTTGATTGGCTTGATTGGCTTGATTGGCTTGATTGGCTTGATTTAAATAATTATACGCCGACTGAATTGTTTGAAATTTACTTGTTGCGTCTACCTCATAATTTTTATCGGGATGATATTTTAATGCCAAAGAATAATAATTATGTTTTAATTGTTGAGAATTAAAAGTATTAGGTAATTCAAGAATAAGGCAAGCCTCTTCAAAATTCATGTACAACTGATATTATATATAGTATATACCTTTCTAAATGGTATATTGGTCTATAATTATTATTGTATAATTTTAAAAAGTCAATTAATTTTATTAAAATTTTATTTAATTTTTTACTGGTTAACATTTTTTTTAATAGTAATTGATGAATAATGTAACTTATACAAGAATAAAGATTTATATCATAAATACATAGATCATACAGCATTTCTCTCAACTCTAAAAAATTACATTTATTATAATTTACTATAAAATTAACAATTACGTTGCTTAATGTGTGATGCGACGTTTGCATAATAATATTATAAGGACCCAAAGTTTCATGATCTTCCAAAGTTTCATGATCTTCCAAAGTTTCATGATCCTCCAAAGTTTCATGATCTTCCAAGGATGTATGATCCATGGTTTCATTCTTTAAAGGTTTACTAAGGTTTGCATTGCTAGCAGTTATAATATCTTTAATATTTGTGATCTTATTAATATTAAATGTGCGATCAAAAGTAATGTTTAATGTTGAATTATAAACTTTTTTTGAAGGTCGTTTAAGTCTTATTTTTTCACAACAATTAATAATATTATCAGGTAAAAAACTTATATTTGTTGTAATAATGATAAAGCGAATTGCGATTGAACTATTAAAATTTGTTTGCATATAACTATAAAAAATATCCAATAATTCTGAATGAATAGACTGAAAATTTATACAGAATATGATTCCTTCTTTTTGTTGTTTGGCATTAATAATATCCACAATTTGTAAATAGATATCATTCCATAATTGTTTAGAATTACAACCGATTAATGCCATATCAACTTCGTAATGAATATCACTTAATTTAAAAAAAAAGTTATTTTTGTTGTTATTGCTAGTGTTATTGTTGTTGATTTTAGTACTCGTACTAGTACTAGTATTAGTAATATTAATTTTTTTCTCATACTTTAATTCACTTGGACTAAATTGTTTTATTATATGTAAAGCATAACTATATTTTCCAATTCCTTCTGCCCCATAAATAATAAGATTGTTAAGACTGGTTAGCTTCTTTCCTTCGGCAAATACTGGTAATACATGTAAACTTTTTTTATTTGTATAGTCTGTAAAATGCGTTTCTGTTAATTTCATTTAATAAGATATATGAGATTTTTTTAAATACTTAAAAACATTTTATTAACATCAATTATTGTATGAATATAATTATTGATGTTAATTCATTTTCTATAAATAATACTTTTTTTTATGATCCAATTAAAAATAATATTATTGACAATAGTAATTTTGTAAGACTTATATATTCGGATAAAAATTTAATTTTAAATGGATTATATCTACAAATTAGTTTAGACAATCACTTTGATTCCTCTAGGTTATCGAATGAACTAGAAAGCATTGAAAATTCTATTTTAACTAAGTATAATACAACAATTGAAAAAATGAACAAAATAAAAGTTCAATTTTTATATATTCTAAAATACATAAAACACAATCGTTTAATTTTAAAAATTTCTGGAATTTGGGAAAATAATAATAAGATAGGATTAACCTATAAATTTATATATTGATAAAACGAAGGATAAAACGAAGGATAGATCAACCATCGGTAGAAAAGAAATGTAACAATATGTGTTTTATTCCTAAAATAATAACATTAATTAAACAAAGTACATAAATAAGATAATTATAAGACTTTAATTGAAAGTTATTTGTTGCGGAAGTCACTAGTAAAATCAATTGAAGAATAAGTAAAAATGTAAAGGTTCTTGACCATTCATAATATTCATTTACAACACGTTTTTCAACAAGTCTAGTTTGGTAAATAAGCAATTGCGAAGCTGCAAAAATTAACACGAGACCAGTAATCGCAGCAGGAAGTGGGCTTAATATTTGACTTATAACTTCCCTATTAGAGTTATCAAACAAACCGGCATTATATTTGATTTTCAAACTATAATACCCCCAGATTACTAGTATTAAAAAAGCGGCTAAATAATAACTAGCGGCACTGGTTTGTAACCAAGCTTTATTAGAAACCGGATCCGCTTGACCATATTGTGAATTATTAGCAATGATCGACAAACAAATCGATAAAAAAATCATTATAAAAGCAGTATTGATCAACATATCCTTCATTATATAAATAATGTTATTATTTTATAAAGTAGTAAAAGTATTAAAAGTATTTAATAGTTTTATTGTTTTATTGTTTTTTAATATACTGAAGTATTTGAGCAGAAGAACATGTTAAATAATCGTCTTTAAACGTTGTTAAGGCAATGAATTTTGGTTTTGACATTTTAGAGGTTTTATAAAAGATATACTCGCCATATTTGCCTTTCCGGATTGAAATGTCTTTTGAGACTTCTCTCACAATCGTGTTCTTTGTAGTCGTTTCCTTTGTTGCGGCATCACTTTCAATCATTTTTATTACATCGGCTAAAACAATGTTGGATCCATCCATGTCAGTGGCCGTCGTTGTGATTGCTTTTTTATTGTTATCCCAGCATACATAGAATCCATATTTGCCTTTTTTTAATAGTACATCAAATCCATTATACATTCCCAAATGTTTATTGAGAACTACATTTTTTTCAATAAGGTCTTCTAATTTGTACTCTTGGTTTTTAAGTTTGGTTAAATCAATGTTTGATTTTACGGATAGAAACGTTGGTGGGTCGCTTGTTATGCATTTTATTACTGGACCATGTTTTCCAATAGTATATAGATGATTTGCGTCAATGCGAATGTCTTCGCGTCCCTTTGACAGATTCAATGCATTCAAGGCATTTATTTCGCTCAAGCATTCTTGACATACTTCCCAATATGGTTTTTTACCATCCGCCACACTATCTAAATTTGATTCCATTTTTTTAGTATAGTCATACTCAAAAAGTGATGGATATAATTTTAATACTAATTCAATGACTAAAATGCCTGTCGCTTGAATAACTAATTTATTGGTTTCATTTCCAAACTGGCGCTCTTCTTCTACGACAACTATGTTATCATTTTCAAGCGAATAATCTTTACATGATAGCACTTGCCCTTTGATTGTTTCTAAGCGGACATAGCCCCGATCTTTTATTTTTTCAATGATGGAAGAGAAGGTAGACGGCCGTCCAATACCTCTGTCTTCTAATTCATGAATGAGAAGGGATTCACTATAATGCGATTTCAAGGAGCTTAAGGTTAGTTTAGAAACAATTTTTTTATAGGCTACTATTTTATTCTTAATTTTTGGTAAATACTCATATGCCATGGTTTTTGTTGCATCAATCACTGAATTTTTATTGTTATTATAAGCAATTATTTTCCAACCTAAAAATACGATTGACTCACAAGTATAAGAATAATGATACTTTTGTGGTGCAATAATTTTTACTAATATTGTTTTATAGGTAGCATTTGACATACAACTTTCCATTGTATTTTTCCAGATAAGAGTATAGAGTTGTTTTTCTTGTTTGTTTAAGTTCGTATTTGTAGGAAGGAGAGAAATGTTTGTAGGACGTATGGCTTCATGGGCTTGAACGCTTGAACTGCTTGAACTACTCATTGAAAGCGAATTAATTATTGGACTACAATAGGATTCACCATAACTACTTGTGATAAATGCTATCGCCAAGTGAATGAATTCATTGCTATATTTTTTTGTCTCGGTTCGCATATAAGTAATGTGGCCAGATTCATACAATTTTTGACATAGTAGCATCGTATGATTTGGCGAATAATGAAAGTCATTGCTTGCTGCCTGTTGTAAACTGCTAGTATTAAATGGAAGCGGTGGTTTTTTAATCGAGTCTTTTGGAGATTCTACTACTAAAGTATGACTATGAGTACTAGAGTTAGAATCTTCTAAAAATTTTACTACTAAGTCTTCCGTTTCAAATGTATGATTTAATGTAAAAGGAATCATTTTATCTGTAAAATAACCTGTTGTTTGATAACTTTTTATACCTTTACATTTCTGTACCTCAGTTTGATTGTCATACACTAAACGTAGCGCACTGGTTTGACATCTACCAGCGGATAATTTCTTTGTTCTAGAGATTTTTTCCCACAGCACGGGTGTAATTTTGTATCCTACAATCATATCTAAAATCTGTCTACCAAATTGAGAATTCACAATGTTCATATTTAGAGTTGTGGGATGATTGATAGCATGCAGTAATGCGGACTTAGTTATTTCATGAAAGATAATTCGTTTTGTAGTAAGGATGGATAAATTAAACAACGTACATATATGCCAACTAATGGACTCACCTTCTCTATCATCATCCGTTGCTAAAATAACCTCGTCTGCGTTCATGATTTTGGAACGTAGAGTCTCTATTTGTTTACATTTCGTCTGAATTGGATGAAACCTTGGTTGAAAGTTATTACTAATATCAATATCGTTGAGCGATGTGAGTTCTTGTAAATGTCCAAAACTTGCGATACATTTATAGTCTGGACCAAGATAGTGTTCTATGGTTTCGCACTTAGAGGGTGACTCGACGATTACAAGTTTGTATGGTTTGTATGGTTTATGCGACATAATGATAGTTATACTCTATACTATTCTAGAAATAAAATAGTAATAGTATTTCAATTTATCTATTAAATACTATCTATTAAATACTATCTATTAAATACTATTTAGTATAATACTATACTAGAAAGTATGAATTTTTTAGCGATAGTAATGGGGCTTACAACAATCATTCCAACCTATGGAACGTATAAACATTTTATTACGATCCCTTTTCTTGGAAAGGAACATATAGAAGCAGAAATTATAAATAATAAAATTTTAGTGAGACTAAGTGGGTTAGTAAATTTAGATGGGTATGCCGAGTATGTTATTAAAAATGATAAACTAACTATAACAATAAGTAAAAACATTGACGATTTTTTAACTAGTAAACTAAGTGATTTTAAAATACTAAAGTATGACAAAGACAAAGATGAAGTGCATATTCAAATAATTATTGGTAAACTTTATAAAAGGAATATAACACTTTATAACGCAATTAATTTATAAATTATTTCCACCTCTTTGCGCTATAAATTTTATTTCCTCACGACTCAAAGATTGGTCTGGTATAAAAAAATGATTTTCTGGACAATATTTATTTGCTTGTTTTGCTTGGTTTGCTTGATATACATGATATGCTTGTTGGGAATTTTTGACTTCCTTTATGCTTATATCATTTGGATCTGTCGGAGTTAAGGTTATGGTACAGCATCCGTAAAGTAAATGAAGAATTAATAATGTAAAAAAGAGTAAAAAGGTTAGTAGTAGTAAGAATAGATTGTTTGATAAAAAAAAATTCATTAAAGTATTATATACTATATAGTATTATAATATATAATATATAATATACAATCTATACAATCTATACAATCTATACAATCTATAGTTTCATACTAGGATTCTAAACTATTGTAAATCGCATTTTATTTTAGATGGGTTGTGATTTGAACTAAAATACTTACTATGAAAGCGACAATTGGTATTAAAATTAATAATACAAGAATTAAGCCAATGGAGAAAGGAAACCAACCCCAGCAAGATAAAAGGGCAGCACAAAGAATACCTAATAAAATACCAAATAAAACGGGTAATGCTAAAAATGTCTTTTTAATAAGTATATACTGAGTCATAGCAACATATTGACCAATGGACATGATTCCAGTCAATTGTGAAAGAATATCTTTCATTATCAACGATTGTTCTACTTGTGGCGTCATAACTTCGGCTGTTTTGCTAATGATTCTTTCTCCAATATTTGAAATATTTGTAGCTAAATTATTAATGTCAGGGCCTAATTCAACCTGTGACTCATATAAAGCACTTATATTTGCACTGGCTAAATTTGTAGAATAATAAAGTGGAGCCAAGGTTTCTTCTGCGATACTATGTAAAACATCACTTACACATTGTCCAAAATTATTACTAATAATTTCAAATTTTGTTTTTGTGTTATCAATTATAACATAATCAGCAAACGGCATGTAGATTGGATTACACCTTTTATTCTGCCAGTCTGCTCTAATTTGTGGTATTTGATTTATTATATAATAATAAAGAATGAAAAATATAAAAATAAAAAGAATGATAATTGCTGTAAATAAATCGCCTCCATATAAGGATGAAAAATTGGTTGGTATATTTTTATAGATACTATAAATATCGGTTTGCTCTTTAGACATACTACTTATATATACTTATATAATATATAGTATAATTATAATATATTGTTTTTGTGTTTTTGTGTTTTTGTGTTTCTGTGTTTTCATTCTAAAAACTCTAACTCTAACTCTAAGAAACACAACGTTGATTGTCTTCCCAATCATGAAAAATATACTTACCAATGGGAATGGTATTATCAGAAGTGATTAAACAAATTAACATTTTGCTATTGATTGGCGAGAGTTTTGAATGGACATGGTCTTTTACATATATAAATTCTTCTTTTTCACTACTATAAATAAGATGATTTCCAGTAACAAGTACATCATTTATCTTATTATTATAAAATTCTCCTGGCAATCTGTATAAAGGTTGACTATACTTATTTTGATCCTCTAAATTATGTAATTTCATTGTGCCATACACCACTTGACCATTTTTAAGAATATCACCGACGTCAATGTTACACATTGATTTATAAGTTCCGTTTTCTAATTTAACTAAAGTAGTTGGATGAAAACAGATAGTCTTAATTGCTTGTCCTGGCGGTCCTTCCCATGCGGATTCGGCGGTCATTTTTCCGGCTTCAAGTATATAAGTGAAAACATAAGAGGTTGCGATTAATTTAGAAAACAAATCTTTTAATCCAATGGCTAATTCTTGAATCCCAACTACCAAAAATAGAAAAATAGACATAATTAATTGAATAATATCGGTGATCATAGTTCGAATTGAATTTAAAAACACACGCAACGAGGATATAGAAGTTATTAATCCATTAATATTATTTGTTAATAGTTCATTCATTGAATACAATGGGGCTAGCAAATCTGGCAAAAATTCTCCTAATAAATCTTTCACACAAAATGAAAAATTGCTAACTGGATTCTCTCCAATTAAACCAACAAAAGGCATAAAAAGCGGTACACATCTGTATTGAATAAAATCTTTTTTAATCTCTTCAAGACTTATTAAGAACATATTGGTAAAAATTAATATAAAAAAGATAATAAAAATAGTAAACGATAATAAAACATCATTCCTTCCACTCATTAATAAATTATATTGTTATTTTTATTTATTGATTACTATCATAATTCATAAGTATTGATAATAAAATTGATATAAATAGATTCTAACTAAGTGTACTATACTAGCAATGGACAATGATCAAGACATTAAAGCTACAACCGATGGTTTAATATTTAATCCGTTTAATCCATTAAACAATGAGATTACATTGAATGATGTTCAATCTATTCTTAAAACGTATGGGGTGAATTATACAATTGATAATTTACAATTATTTCAGCGAGCCTTTGTCCATAATTCTTATGTGAAACGTCCAACCTTAGAAAACTCTACATTAGACATAAAAATCGTAGAAAAACCCTTTAATTGTTTACCATTAAAGACCAAATCAAATGAACGTTTAGAATTTTTGGGAGATGGCGTGTTAGAATTAGTGACTAAATATTATTTATACAAACGATTTCCAAAAGCAGACGAAGGATTTATGACAGAAAAAAAGATCGCATTAGTCAAAAATGAACATATTGGTAAATTGGCATATGAATTAAAATTACATAAATGGTTCATACTTTCCAAACACGCAGAAGAGAAAAATATACGGACCAATTTTAAAAAATTAGGTTGTTTATTTGAAGCATTTATTGGTGCTTTATTTTTAGATGTTAATAAACTTTCAATTAAAGATGAAGCAAGTTGGTTTACAAATGTATTTTCGACTGGACCGGGCTTTCAAATGGCACAGGTATTTATTGAACATATTTTTGAAACACATGTCGACTGGGTTACGCTCATAAAAACAGACGACAACTATAAAAACCAATTTCAAGTCTTAGTTCAAAAAGAATTTAAAATTACACCCGATTATATTGAAATAAATCATTCTTTAGAACATGGATATGAAATGGGGGTATACATTTGTTTAGGACAAGAACTTTATGAAACAACGCTTGCAAAAGCAATTCATTTTAAAGAAATAAAATCCTTTAAGAAAATTCATTCTATGCTAGAAGAGTCTAATCATAAACTATTAATCTTTATGGGAAAAGGGATTCATAAAATTAAAAAAAAAGCCGAACAAATTGCGTGTGAAGAAGCATTAAAGCAAATAGAATAAATAAAAAATAAAAAAAATAGAATAAATAGAAAATAGAATACATAGAATACATAGAATACATAGAATATCAATGATTTTTTTTATTGTTACGACTTCCTTGTATAATAATTGTCCTATAAGACAATCCCAATATATAAAAGGAATTTCTAAATTAAAAAAAATAGTTCAAGAGTTATCCATAGAAAATTACAAAATTATTATTGTTGAAAATAATGGAAAGAGAAACACCTTTTTAACAATGTCGGGGTGTGAAGTATATTATACTGAAAATAATTTTAAACAAACAAAAAATAAAGGTAACAAAGAATTACTAGATGTGTTAGATACTATAAAAAAATATAATATTCAAGATACTGATTTTATTGTTAAAATGACTGGAAGATACATACTAGAGGATGAGAGTGAATTTATGAATCGTATTAAAATGATACATACTACACAGGATGAATGTATAATTAAATATGGGTCCTATTTAACTCCCGTTAATTATAAAATGAAAGATTGTATTACAGGACTCATTGGAATGAGATGTGTTTATGTAAAACAAATTGAGCCAGCAAAAGAAAATGAGTGCATTGAATGGAACTGGGCAAAAGTTACCGATTTAATGAATCCTACTAAAATTTATTTAGTAAGTAAATTAGGGATAACTATATGCCCCGACTCTAACACTTATTTTAATGTTTAATGTTTTAAATGTTTTAAATGTTTTAAATGTTTTAAATATTAATGTTTTTATATATTAAATGGCTTACTTATTTAAGGAAAAAAAAGAACCTGTTAAAAAAAAGACAATAATCATTAAATATCCAAAAATAGCCAACCCTGTTAAAATTGGTGTTGCTATAGTAGACAAACGAGATCTTAATCTAAATAGAGCAGAAATTTTAAACTCATTAGGTATAGGTATAGGTGTTAAAGAATCCGATATAAAAGAAGAACCACAACTCGAAGTAGTAAAAGAAGAATCGCCACTTGAAGAAGTAAAAGATGAACAAATAC
>Ga0214923_10007942_pt1 | contig 11433 bp, 9 predicted proteins | sample LL1510_MetaG_FD_177993 | JGI IMG/M metagenome (GOLD analysis project Ga0214923, IMG submission 177993) | Freshwater microbial communities from Lake Lanier, Atlanta, Georgia, United States - LL-1510 | ecosystem: Environmental > Aquatic > Freshwater > Lake | place: USA: Georgia | collected 2015-10-15 | reverse complement strand
AAAATGAAGCCACTACACATGAAGCGGCTTCAGATTCAGGAGAAAAAACCGAGGGCGATGCATCAGATCCAACAAGCAAAATGTAGATGACTGGCTTGCGCGAGGTTACAGCCCGTGAGCGGGTTTTGAAGCACATCCGTAAAGGGCTGATTCACCGGGTTTCAGCATCTAGTCTGCGGGGACCCGCTGAACAAGGGCTCTCTCAAACGGATCAAGAGGACACGGCCGTAGTTTTCGCCCGAAAGGTGGTACAATCGGGTGGACAATTCGCCTATTGCAGCGACACCATGGAATTGCGCGACACATTGGTAGAACTGACTACCCTACACCCAGATTGGAACTTGGTTTGCTATGAAGAGTCGTTGTGCCGCCTATTGGATGGTCTGGGTATTGGATTTTCCCAACCTGTACATACCCCCAGCCAACCCCACTACAGATTGTTGTCGTCGGAATTCTTGATTGCTGAGGAAGGTGCTGTTTTGGTGGCCCCTGGTGGACCCAACCCCTTAGCGGATCAGTCAGGTGTGGCGACCTTGGTGGTTGTGGGCTTTACCCATCAACTCACCACACGCCTTGGACAAGCTTTACAACTTTGGGTGGAAACGCACGGGGCGAAATTGCCATCCTTGGGCGTACTGCTTCAGCTGGGTGGTCAACTCAATTCCTCTCGTGATATTTTTGTTTGCCTGATTGAATTATAGCGCATCCATGAAGGGGGGCTCCGTTTTCTTCCTCAGTGATTTTCACCTTGGCATCCCAAATGCCCATGAAAGTCGCCAACGTGAAAGAAAAATTATTGGATTTTTAGAAGAGATTGCCCCACGTATTGATACACTATGCCTGGTGGGTGATGTATTTGATTTTTGGTTTGAATACCGACATGTGGTACCCAAATACTACACCCGTTTGTTGGGCACACTGGCCCGGATGACGGATTCTGGCATCCCCGTTCACTTTTTCAAGGGAAATCATGATCTATGGACATTCGGATACCTTCGTGATGAGATTGGACTCGAAATCCACGACGACGTATGGACGCCTGAGTGGGGTGGAAAGAAATTTTATATTGCCCATGGTGATGGGAAGGGGCCGGGCGATAAAGGCTACAAACGTCTAAAAAAGATATTTCACCATCCGATCAATCAAAGTTTATTTTCATGGTTGCATCCCGATCTGGGCCATAGTTTGGCCAGAAGTTGGAGCTATCAAAGTCGTGTGGCTGCACCAACTGACGAGTCGTTCCACAAAGACAATGAGTGGCTCTACCAGTACTGCCTTAGAAAATTAGAACAAGCGCATTTCGATTACTTTGTTTTTGGTCACCGTCATCTACCCATACACACAAGCGTGGGGAATCGCAGCCTGTACGTGAATTTGGGTGATTGGCTGCAATATCAAACTTATGCCGAGTTCGATGGAAAGCGTTTAGAATTGTTGCAGTACCCCGACCAAACCCTGGCCGGTTACGGTCGCCTGCGTTGAACCTGACCAAACACGATACTCGTATTTTTGCGCCATGTTTGATCAATACCCCGCCATACGCGCGCGTTTTATCGACACTGGACTACAGCTGCAGGATCCGGCGGTTTTCGCAGATATGACGCGCTACACCGAGCTCACCAGAACCTACCGCGAACTGGAAAAATTGGTTCAGGCGTTTGAGTCATACGAAAACCTGCAATCGAATATCGCCAATAGCCGCAAGATTTTGGCGGAGGAAAGCGATTCTGAATTTCAGGAATTGGCCCGTCAGGAGTTGTTGGCTTTGGAAGAACGACTACCACAACAAGAACTTGAATTGCGCCTGCTTTTGGTGCCACGAGATCCAGAGGATGACCGCAACGCTCAATTGGAAATTAGGGCTGGAACGGGGGGTGATGAGGCATCATTGTTTGCCGGAGATTTGGCGCGGATGTACACCCGCTACTGCGAAAAAAGGGGTTGGCAGATTCAGGTCTTGGATATGAATGAGGGCACTGTGGGTGGATTTAAAGAAATTATTTTTAAGGTAAGTGGCCCGCAGGCCTATGGCACACTGAAATATGAATCGGGGGTACACCGGGTGCAAAGGGTGCCCGATACAGAGGCGCAAGGTCGCATTCACACTTCAGCCGCCACCGTGATGGTCATGCCCGAAGCAGCCAGTTTTGATGTGGTGGTAAATCCGGCTGATGTGGAATTGCAAACCAGTCGGTCTGGTGGGGCAGGCGGACAAAACGTGAACAAAGTGGAGACGAAAGTGCAGTTAACCCATAAACCAACGGGTATCGTGGTGACCTGCCAAGTGGAGCGATCGCAATTGGCCAACCGCGAAAGGGCCATGGAAATGTTGAGAAATCGGCTTTATGAACTCGAATTCAACCGCAGACAGGAGGCCGACCAAAGCAAGCGACTCAGCTTGGTGAGCAGTGGCGACCGTTCGGCTAAAATCAGAACCTACAACTACCCCCAAAGCCGGGTTACCGACCACCGCATTGGCATGACCCTTTATTCACTCGATACTTTCCTGAGTGGCGATATCCAAGACATGATCGATGCCCTCGAGTTGGCCGAGAATACAGAAAAGATGAAATCGGGGGTTTAGGCAGTCTGCATTCCCCTCTTCATTCAACGCCTGTTATTGATCTGCACCTTTACTAGATTACTGGTATTATGGATGCGCAGAAAATAAATGCCATTGGCCAAATCGGTCAATTTGGGGGAGAAACGCTCCTGCTCGATGGTTTGTGTCGCCACAACCCGGCCCGAGGGCTCAACACACTCAAGGGTTCGGCCGATCCATTCAACCGGAACCTCAACTTTTGATTCACTGTTGACCGGATTCGGGTAAACCTTCAATTTTATGTTCGTGTCTGAGTCATGAGGTAATGATGTCGTATTTCGCGGGGCGATTTTTACAATTCTATGGGTATAGGGTTGGGTATTGCTCCAGGAATTTCCGTTGGTGGCCAAATAAAGATTACCGGCAGGATCTGCACATACATCCCTTAAACGACCGTACCAATTGGTGAGGTACTGAACCTCTGACACCACTACTCCCGTGTCATTTTGAAGGCTGAGCACATACAAACGCGCATTTTTTAGGGCAGTGAGGAGAATTTTATTGCGAAATACTGGAAGCGCGCTGCTGCTGTACCACAACATTCCCCCCGGCGCCATGGTGGGTGTCCATGCGATAATCGGTTCGCGCACATTGTTTTGCGCACAATATTGGGTTTCGGTCGGCTGGTCGCAAAAACCCGCGACCGTTGGCCAGCCATAATTGCCACCAGGTGTGAGTACATTCACCTCATCATCGGTCGTAGGACCATGCTCAGAGATGTAAACCTTACCATTTAAGGGATGATGAAACATCCCTTGCGCATTGCGGTGTCCATATGTATATACGAGGTTACCCGGGAACGGATTATCTGCGGGCACGCTCCCATCAGGCCGCATACGAAGTACCTTGCCTGGCAACTGCTGGAGATTGAGCGGGGCCGATTGGATTTGCGCATCACCGGTGGTCATCAGCAAACTTCTGTCGGGCAAAAACAAGAGTCGGCTTCCATTATGGGTTGTATTCCCAGGAATGTCGTTGAGGAGAACTACCGGGCTTGAAAGCTGACCACCCACTTCACTATACGTATACCGAGCCAATCGCTCACGAATAGAGCTGCCGGTTAGGTACGTATAAATCAGGTACACCCATGGCGTATCAACAAAAGATGGGTAGAGGGCCATTCCCAATAGTCCGGATTCACCCGAGGCCTGGCAATCCGTGAGTGTGAGCAACACCTGTTGTTGACCTGTTTGTGGGTTCACCCGACTCACCCGACCAAAACGCTCGGTCATCCAAATGTGGTTATCGGGACCCCAAATGATTGTCCAAGGTATATCAATGCCTGAAATAACCGTGGAGGTGTCGACCAAGGTGCCGCCGATGTTGACTTGTGCATACAAGTTTTGGGTATGCATCACTGAGAGCCATAACCCGAAGATAACCGCTAAAAATCTAGCCATAACACTTTACATTTTAACACCCATTGAATCCTTGTGCAAAAATAAACCGCACATACCAATAGACAAGCCCTTATTTTTGTTGAATGATGCAAACCTACAACGAAGTAATGGACCAACGGCTGGTGGGGGTGATCAAGGGATTGATCATGGATGCCACCCGCAAGGCCAATTCGGGTCACCCTGGAGGAGCCTTTTCTTCAGCTGATTTTGCTGCGATCCTTTTTAGAGAATACCTTAGGTTCGCCCCAAATCATCCCAAATGGCATAATCGGGACCGATTTGTTTTATCCGCTGGTCACGAATCGATGCTTTTATATAGTCTGCTGCACCTGATGGGATTGCTTTCATTGGATGAAGTGAAGGCGTTTCGCCAGTTCGGCAGCCTCACGCCAGGTCATCCCGAGGAACACCTCACTCCTGGGGTGGAGGCCACGACGGGCCCGCTGGGACAAGGAATCGCCATGGCGGTGGGAATGGCGGTTGCACAGCAGCAGCAAGAGTCGGTATTGGGAACAGCTTTCGGTGGTCATCGGGTGTTCTGTTTGGTAGGCGACGGTGACCTTCAAGAGGACGTTGCCCTTGGCGCTTGTCAATTGGCTGGCCATTGGGCACTCCATTCATTGGTGGTCTACTACGACAAGAACGATCAGCAGATTTCGGGACATACAGGCCGGGTGAGCTCGGTCGATTTTCCAGCGCTTTTTCGCGCTATGCAATGGGAAGTTTTGGAAATCGATGGTCATGACCACAAGGCCATTCGGCAGAGTCTCGACTTCGCCTGCAACCGGAGTGCAGGCAAGCCGCTGCTCATCATCGGGCAGACCATTATGGCCAAGGGTGCGGCCACCATGGAAGGCAGCCACAAAACCCACGGAGAACCGCTGAAAACCGACGAAATCGCTGCCACCAAAGCGCGTCTTGGCCTGGATCCTGCTGAATTTTTCCAAGTACCGCGAGAAATCGAGGACTATTTTCAGTCCAATCTCCTTACATACAATGACCAAGCGGAGGATTGGAACAGAACCATCGCCAAAAGCAAGAATGAAGATGCAGCGTTTCGGCTGATTTACGACCAATACTTTGCCGAAAAGCCGATAGATTTGGATGTAGTAGCCTCACCACCCGGCACCCAGGTGGCGACGCGTGTAACTTTTGGCAAGGCCCTGGAAGCGATGGGAAAAAATTCAACAGCCATTATCGGCGGATCAGCCGATTTGGAGCCCTCCAACAACACAGCGGCCTTTGCAGCAGCAGTCGGTGAATTCAGCCCATCGAACCGAAGTGGCCGAAACCTGGCATTCGGGGTACGGGAATTCCCCATGACGGCCATTGGCAACGGAATGGCGCTATACGGGGGATTTTTACCTTTTGGCGCTACATTTCTCACATTCAGTGACTATTCACGCAATGCGATTCGCATGAGTGCGCTGATGGAACTTCCCGCGCTGCATGTGTTCACTCATGACAGCATCTTTCTGGGCGAAGACGGCCCAACCCATCAATCTGTGGAGCATCTGATGAGCCTTCGTCTCATTCCACAGTTGCAGGTATGCCGACCGGCAGACGAGCGGGAAACCCTCGCCTGCATGCGAATCTGGGGTCGTGGCGGAAGGCGGCCCATGTTGTTGGCCCTTACCCGGCAAGCAGTACCCGTATTGGAAGGCCCAGTCGCGGTAGAGCGTGGCGCTTATGTGTCTTATGATACAGATGCCGTTGACACTGATCGGCCCATCGGCCTCATGATCTACGCCAGCGGTTCCGAAGTTTGGGTGGCGCGTGACGCTGCACTCCGAATAAGCCAGATCAGGAATATTAGGGTACAAGTGGTGTCTGTTGTGTGTTGGCTATGGTTTGAAGAACAAGACAAAGAATACAAGGAGCTTATTCTTCAAAATAGTGTACTCGCTCGGGTTTCTATCGAGGCAGGAAGCACACTGGGATGGCAGCGATTTACCGGGATGGATGGATTGAATATCGGTGTGGATTGTTTTGGTCACTCTGCCCCTGCAGAGGCACTGGCGTCCCATTTTGGGCTCTTGCCGGAACAAGTGACACAGCGGATTCTCGAATACCTCAACCCGTTGAGTACTTGAAAACTGACCGCTGGGGCTTTTTTTTACTGGGGGCTCTTATGGCCCTCCCTTTGCTCCCCGAATTTTTGGTAGGCTATGTTCTGATCTCGTGGTTCGTTTGGCGAATTTATAGTGGTCACTTAACAAGTGCTTTTCTTCAAATTCCCAGATCCTTTGCTTTAATCCTGCCCTACTTTGTTTGGTACCTCTGGCGCTGGTCCGCTACAGGCTGGACCGCTGAGGGTGGTCATGTGTTGGTGATGCACCTCCAATGGTTGATCATCCCCCTATTGCTCTTAGGTCTACCCCAAAAGCTAAAGGAACATGCTCATCAATTGTTCTTTTTACTATGGGCGATGTTGCTTCTTACCTCTTTCGGCTTATGCCTTGAGGGCATCATAGAATGGACATTGCGCGACACCCCTTCTGAAGGCTTCTCCGATCACCCCTTGTTCTACATTGGCCTATCCGATCCCCTGATGCACCCTGGGTATCTATCCATGATAGTATCTGTTTTTTTCATGACCGCCCTTATTGTTCCGCGTCCTGCCTGGGTATCGAAACGGCGCTTCTTGTTGGGCCAATTATTTCTGTTGTTGTTTTTGGTGATGCTCTCCTCACGTATGATTTTGGGTGTTTTGCTGTTGACTTGGCCAATTGCTGGGCATTTTTGGAAAAACTTTCATCAAAAAGCTGGCATCCTGATCACATTCTCAATTATTTTCCTCATTCTCGCTTTCAGTCTGGGGTATTTACCCCAACCGATTGACCATCGGATCAGGGACTTATCGCAGGTGGAGTACCGGATAGATGCCGATAGTTTAAGTGATTTTTCTGGTGTTACTATACGACTGGCCGAGTGGAAGGGGGCATTACATGCTATTAAAGATCAACCCTTTGTGGGTCATGGACCAGGATTGGGCTATAAGGCACTGATGGAAGCCTACGAAAAATTGGGATTTCATGTGGGCCTACGCTATCATTTTAACGCACACAATCAGTACCTGCAAACCGCACTGGACCTGGGCTGGATTGGCTCCTTGCTGCTGGTCTTGTCGATCATCGCCGTCTCCTTTCCATATATATCCTCAGGCAACAGAATGGTCTTATGGTATATCTTTTTCTTTTTGCTTTGTTCCTTCACCGAGAGCACCCTCCTTAGGCAAAAAGGCACTGTGATGCTGGCCCTATATCTGCCACTTCTGGGACTCTTTCCATCAAAAAAAGTAAGGACTTAGGCGTGAAGCGCCCCTAAAATCCGGTCAACCTGCTGCTGATTCGGCTGAAGGGGATGCTCCGCCAATTCCCGAAATACAGACCGCAGTAGAATACATTCATCAGTGAGCTTTCGGTCACCCGCTATTAAATGCTCTGCCAAATTGCGTCGGGGATCCCCCGAGCTCAAAAAGAGCGCCGACACCAATAAATCGTTTGTAAAGTTTCTTTCCATCAAGTGAATTTTTAAAGAATACGCAGAAAAAACGCAAATACTGACTGCTTGGTATAAACTATCTTTGTAAAAAAAATGATGACTGTAGTTTTGTTTTTTGTGGGCCTTTCTCTTTTGGTATTGGGGTCTGATTGGCTCGTGCGTGGAGGATCGGGAATTGCCAAGAAATTCCGTATTCCTGATATCGTTATTGGTCTAACCATCGTTTCCATGGGTACATCCCTCCCTGAGTTGCTGGTCAGTTTGTTTGCAGCATTAAAAGGCAGTTCCGATATCGCCATGGGGAATGTTGTTGGGAGCAATATTGTGAATATTTTGTTTATTCTTGGCTTGTCAGCTTTGATTGGCCAACTAACCGTAAAAAAAAACACAACCTATGTAGAAATTCCTATTGCACTGGGCACAGCGCTGCTGCTTAGCTTGATGGGGGTCATATCTGCTGATTCATTGTCCGGAACCGGGGCCATGGGCCTGACACACGGCATTATCCTTCTAATTCTGTTTGGCCTCTTTTTGTACTACATGTTGTGGATGACCAAACAAAACAGAAACCAGGAAGTTGGGGCAGACGACAAGGCAGCGACTACTGGGAAATCACCTTTGCTTTTGGTCGGCATGTTGGTGGCAGGTATCGTACTATTGGCTTGGGGGGCTGATTTATGCGTCAAAAATGCTGTTTTGATTGCACGGTCTTGGGGTGCTTCGGAAACTTTAATCGGTCTTACATTGGTTGCCGCTGGCACCTCGCTTCCCGAACTGTTCACGTCGGTCGTCGCCACCATCCGTAAAGAAAGTGATATCGCCATTGGCAACGTGGTCGGGTCTAACATCTTTAATATCTTGTTTATTTTGGGAATATCCTCTGTCATTCATCCCTTACAATACTCGATTGAAATGATAACCGACATGTGGGTGATGTCAGGCGTCTCGCTTTTATTGTTCGTTTTGGTCTTTTTGGGCAAGCGACATTCTCTGGGAAGAATGGAGGGGCTTATCTTTTTATTGGCCTACGCCGCCTATCTTTACTTTTTGATCCAGCGTGGATGAAACGCGCATACCCCTGCTGAGGAAGATTGAAAGTGTCGGGGAGTTACGGCTGCTGAGCGTGGATCAACTCCCTTTACTAGCGGATGAATTGCGCCAGTTCCTCATTCAAGAAATCAGCGAACGGGGTGGCCACTTTGGCGCAAACTTAGGCGTAGTTGAATTAACCATCGCCCTACACTTTGTATTTCAAACTCCGGACGATTATATGGTATGGGACGTGGGTCACCAGGCATATGCCCATAAAATCCTGACTGGCCGTCGGCATTTGTTTGCAGGAAACAGAGTTTTGGGTGGAATTAGCGGATTTCCCAGTCGATCAGAGAGCATCTTTGATTGCTTTGGCACAGGGCATGCCAGCACCTCCATCAGCGCCGCTATAGGCATCGCCCATCAGGTCAGTAGGTTAAACACTGCACGTCGTCCTCGCACTATTGCCGTGATTGGGGATGGGGCATTAACGGGTGGGTTGGCCTATGAGGCCCTCAATCAATTGAGCGAATGTTCGCTGCCGATTTTGGTAGTGATCAACGACAACCAAATGAGTATCGATCCGAATGTGGGTGGAATCAGCAAGCACCTGAACCAATTAAAAAACGACGACGCCTCGGGGCATGCCAGTTCGATTTTCGATAAGCTCGGGATACCCTACAAAGGCTGTATTGATGGTCACAACCTATCGGATCTCATCGGGGCTTTGCGTGAATGGGACAACGACCCAAAGCCGTGCGTCATCCATGTTCTGACGCGCAAAGGCAAGGGCTTTCCCCCAGCCGAGGAAGAACAAACACGTTGGCATGCGCCAGGGCGTTTCGACAAGCTCAGTGGTCGGTCCATTCCTGACCAGCAGGTATTGCCGCCCAAATTCCAGGACGTATTTGGTCGGACCCTTGTAGCACTGGCGAAGGCCGACCAACGGGTGGTGGGGATCACGGCTGCGATGCTTACAGGCACCTCACTCAAAATGTTGATGGATGAAATGCCCGATCGCTGCTTCGATGTAGGAATTGCGGAAGCGCACGCCGTGACCTTTGCAGCGGGGATGGCGACGCGCGGTGCACGGCCTTTCGTGGCCATTTATTCCACTTTTCTTCAACGAGCATACGACCAAATCATACATGATGTGGCCCTACAGAAATTACCCGTTGTTTTTTGCATCGACCGGGCCGGGTTGGCGGGAGCTGACGGGCCAACCCACCATGGCGCATTCGATTTAGCCTATCTGGCTTGTATACCCAACTTAACTGTAGTGGCGCCACGAAATGCAGGAGAATTAAGGCTGATGATGTACACAGCCTTGCATCATGATTCGGGCCCATTTGCCATCAGGTATCCGCGTGGACATGCACTAGATCATCCGGACGATAGCCCTATTCATCCGCTTTTGCGCTACAGCGCACATCGCCTGGTCTCAGGAAATTCTGGAATGGTGATCTCCGTGGGCCCAATGGCTGCTCATGTGACGGAGGCCCTGAATCGGTTAGATCACCCGATTGCTATTGCCCACTGGGACCTGCGTTTTGTGAAACCCATCGACCCAGAATTGCTTCAAGAAGCACTCGCCTACCCTTTCGTACTGGTGGTGGAAGACAGCTGCCACCGTGGCGGTGCAGGGTCAGCGATTGGTCATGCCCTTCTGGAGGCCGGTTATCGAGGAAAATTCAGGGTGGCCGCTTTGCCCGATGCATTCGTTACCCATGGGAAACCCGAAGAATTATATGCATTGCATCAATTAGACGCCCAAGGCATCTATGATCACTTGCACGCACTATTATTGGATTAAGCTATGTTTCTGGTTTTACCGCTTCACGAACCGCAGTCGACCCAAACCATTTTCCGACATAAACTCAAGCACATACAATCCATTCGGCAATACGCTTACATCCAATTTCATTGCATCATCTTCCGGCTGCCCAAACAGCCTAATTCTTCGCCCTGCTGCATCCACCGCAAAGCAATTCGACTGGCCGCTTAGGTCGATGCCTTTTAGATAAAGCGCATTTTGGGCAGGATTGGGATAAATTGTTTGGGTTGATGATGGTGAATGATCGTTGACTGTCGTCATAAAGAAGGAAAATCCTGCGCTCGTGTCTGACAGACAACCCGCAGAATCTACAATCAGTTGATACACCCCACTTCGTTGGGGCACGATTGTACGAATTGCGATGGTATCTATCCAAATGCCATCCACAAACCACCGATAGGCACTCCCCGAGTTAACCGAACGCAGCGCACCTGAAACAGTTTCGATTTCGGCAGGAGGGGCTTCAAAAACACGGATGGTGTATGAACCGGTAACTGCACATCCACCGCTTTGTCCACTATACTGAATGGTATGCAGACCAACACCGGCCTGGGATGGACTGAAAATCCCGAATGACACACCCGGTCCAGAATAGTTTCCCCCGGGTATGTTGGCCTGATTGAGGAGAATATTGGCGCCGCGTACACATACCGGATTCACCGGCCAGAAACTAAGCGTTGGGGGCTGATTGATGGTGATGCTGCGGGTGAGCCTGTTCACACAACCCGTTATGGCGTCGGGCAAGGTTGTATAGGTAATAGAGAAGACACCAGCACCCGCTAATGAGGGGATCAAACTGTCGTTGCGCACCCCTGTGCCCGACCATGATCCACTTGGAACCCCTTGCGGGAGCGCGATCGGTGCGGAATTCACACAAATTGCGGGAATGTTGGCCGGAAAAGTAGTGATTCTGGGTAATGAATCAACGACAATGATGGCTGTATCGCTTGAAACGCATCCATTGCTGTTGGGTCGGGTGTAGCGCACCGTATGCGTTCCAACACCGGCCAAAAGAGGGTTAAAACTATTGCCTGTTACACCCGGTCCCGAAAAATTACCCC
>Ga0214923_10007941_pt1 | contig 11434 bp, 13 predicted proteins | sample LL1510_MetaG_FD_177993 | JGI IMG/M metagenome (GOLD analysis project Ga0214923, IMG submission 177993) | Freshwater microbial communities from Lake Lanier, Atlanta, Georgia, United States - LL-1510 | ecosystem: Environmental > Aquatic > Freshwater > Lake | place: USA: Georgia | collected... | reverse complement strand
TTCAGGATGTTGTTGAGTTTGCCTTGAAAGCTGTTGAGCAAGATAAAAAGCATGTAGTAGTTATTGGTCTAAATGGGGATGTGCATCGAAAACCGTTTCGTTGTATATCTGAACTTGAGCCGCTTGCGGATAAGACTGTGCGACTAGATGCTTTATGTAAAACATGCGGAGACGGCACGCCAGCAGTATTTACAAAGGCAATCACAGTAGATGCCTCTTTTGCAACACTTGGCGGTAAACCTAATGTTGGTGGTTCTGAATCATATATGCCTGTTTGCCGGAGGCACTATTTGTCTGATGCAAAGTAGTCTGTTTTAAAATATGTAACTGAACTGATGAAGGCCTAGCGGCGATTTTTCGCCGTGCGTCTTCGGCGACGTGAACCGCCAAGAATAGCTTTCCCTACACCGACAACTTCTGATATATGGGTAGGTCCGTTATGCTTGTCCCTAGAATCAAAAGTGTTTATTTTCCCACTTGAAAAATGGTAGGTAGTCTCGACCGACATAAGCTTACCAACTGGCCTCCAGTACCAGTCTTCGGGTGTGTGTTTAACGACCCTATAGTAGAATTTACCATCGCCTGGCATCGGAATCTCGTCTTTTGAAATTAAATGAGTCGGATGAATATTCTTCGGGTTTAAAATACGTATTTCAGCGTGAGACATGTTTTTTATAATTAAATCTATTCGGGTGAGCACAGTTGTTTGATTAAATAACTTTTATAACTTATATTTTGCAAGCTTTACATAATATAAATTATAAATATCTTAATCTTATCAGAACAAACAACTCAGCTCACCCTTGTAAGATTTTATTTTCCCTAACCTTTAGCAAATCCATTTGAAAACCTTTTCAATTTTACCGCGGGCTTTTACCGGGAAAATTATTGATAGTCTATTCAGGTTTACAATTATATATTCGGGTGAGCACAGTTGTTTGATTAAATAACTTTTATCCTATTTTGCAAGCTTTACATAATAGGATAAATATCTTAACAGAACAAACAACTGTGCTCACTCTTGTATATTTTCTCGTACATATTAGAAGACGTGCCGTTGTATATCCACCATAATAATATTTATTTCCTGCCTTTCCTTGTTTTACGTCTTTTTCCACCAAGCTGCTTTACAACATACGGCTCATTGTTACCAATTCCAGCATAATATTGCTCATGTTCGCCATTAGCTTTTTCAAAAACATGAAATAATCCCATATATGTTCCTTGTACATCGGGGTTTACACTATCGGAAACTGAATATTCTTTACCGATTTTTAAGTTGTCAAACGGACCGGGCATCTTATTTTACGCAGCTAAAAAAATTCATTGATGGGGCGAAACACGACGTCTGTCTGGATGTGGTAGCCAGCGAAAGAACGTTAGCCAAATCATATGTCTAATAAAACCCCAATCTGTACTCATTTTTACAAAAATAAACAGTCATTGTTAAATCAAATTTTTTTTGCAACCGCCGATTCAAAGAACTGTGTTCACCCTTGTAACAGTTCAAATAATTTAAAAAAGTAGAACTCCTGGTTTAAAATAACGGTGGTTTCGCCTGGGGTCTCTTGATTCGCTTTACTAAGAAATGCTAATCCTTGTTTATCTGAATTTACCGTCAGTCGTTTTTTTACCCATTCTGGATTATTTGATTTTGATATCAATATATGGCCAGAATTACCTGGCTGTAAGTCCCAAAAAATGTGCTCTTTATGTCTTTCCGTTATTATCAGTCTTTGTTCAAATGGTGCTATAAAAAACCCCTTATAATTAACACTTTCAAACACATATCCTTTTTCCGTATTTTTAATTGTAAAATAAAAGTCTTTGTTTTCCACATACGGGTTTGATGAGATATTGTAGTAGGCATGACGCAAAGCCTTTTTTATATTTGTTGGCTCAATACTAATTATAACTTTTGTCCCGTCTTTTGGTATTGATTTTATATATTTTGGTTCGATTAACCTTGGGTCAGCGTCTGCAAAATCATAATATTTTAAAAAAAGCTCTTCCGAATTTACATAATGAAATGTTAAACAATTTAATAAATCCTTATTTAATTCTACACCTCCTATTCTTAAATTGTGGGGGTCACTTATTAATTTTATTTTGTAGTCGTTTTTCCGATTTATCTCACGTATCCAAATACCCATCAAAACATCACCATTATGGGGTTTTTCTTTGCTTCGGATTAGTGCGTTTTCTGGTTCAAGTAAGAACTTGCGGACTTCTTTGTAAGTTGATTTTGTTAAGAAAAAACCTGCACCTCCAGACATATATCTTAAATCGTCAATGTGAGACCACATAAAACCATGATACACGGTTTGATTGGGGTCGAACGTCGTTAGGTACTGTTCGACCCTGTTTGTATAAACAAAGGTATCGTCATCTACAAACATATACCAGTCATAGTCTAGATCGAGGTTTTGAAAAAATTTAATATATTTATCTATACAACTAGCGTAGTCGTCTGCTGTATCCCAACCATAGACATCGGGTGCTTTTTTAGTACTAGATAAAAAATAACAATCAGATACGTCTTTGAAGCAGGTTGCCTTTTGCCACTTGACGCGTGTTTCTAAATATTTTTTACATGTAAGTACTATGTAACAAATCTTTATTTTCTTGTAGGTTTTTTCGAATTTGTATACTTTTTTATCTAGCACTGTATGAGCGATATCCGCTTTTGAACTACTCATTATTTTGGTAAATGTTTTTTTATTCGATATTTAACGTCGGGCACTATTCGCAAAACACTAATTTAAATATAGTTCTAAAGCCCGACTGCAGCTGAGTGACCTTGTGGCTTATCCCATTGGCTCTTACAACAAGTAACGAATTGGGGTTTGTAGTCAGAGTTTTAATTCCTGAATTATACTCAAGTAGGGTATTTGAATCACTAGTATTCTCTAGTGTTATTACGCATTCATATTGTAGTTGATTTGGCAACATTTGCGTATCTTTGTGCCAATCCATGTAGGACCCGATTACGTACTTTCTGTATTCTATTGGAATTTGCAGACAGGGCTTTAATCTTGGGTTATTTGTAATTTTTCTAACTGATTCTATTAGTTCACTATTGCAAATTATTTTTATTATCGGATCATTTTCGCTTATAACATACATAGCACGACCTGACGCTTTAGGGTCGTAAATCATATCAGTGTCTTTAATTTGATGTGCGTAATCTAATAATTTGCGAAATGTAGTAGGATTATAAATATGTTCCTTGTAAACAGCCTCTTTATTGAAATCTGTGATTTTGCCACCGTGCTGCTTTCTTGTCTTTGTTTTCTGTTTTCTGCTTTTAGGGTCGGGCATTAGCGTCAGAAGTGGAATTAAAAATAGGACTGTTCTAGATATAATTTGTTTTGCAGCCATCCTGTGTTTATTAGTGAAAAAAATGAAGTTAAGCATAGTTAACTTCATTTTAAAAATGGGTGACTTTATAAGTGCTGATTTGGCAAAACGGGACGCTATTAACGGCGATAAGTACTATCAAGAAACGTCACCTTTACAACGTACTAGCACAAGATATGAGGTTACTAACTGTCTGTTTGCTGGCAGAACCCAGTATGCAGACACTGTTATTGTATCTAACCCTGATTACGGTAATATGCTATTTCTTGATGGAGAGCTACAATCAACATCATACGATGAGGCGATTTATCACGAGACACTTGTACATCCGATTTTAAACGCATTAAATAACACAGACGATAAAACTGTCCTTGTTGTCGGTGGTGCAGAGGGGGCAACTGTTCGTGAAGTGTTGCGTTGGGGGCCAAATAAGGTACATCATGTTGATTGGGTTGATATTGATGGGGGCCTTGTGAACCTGTGTCAAGAGAATCTTAAATACGTGGATAATAGCGTCTACGCTCATCGTAATGTGACATTTTATGGGTTGGATATTATGGAGTTTCTGCGGGATGGTGATAAATGTTATGATTGTATAATTATTGATTTGCCTGACCCAGACCCTTCTGACACCATACTTTACGGAGCGGAATTCTGGAAACTTATCTACGGTTCATTAAAGATTGGCGGTGGTATTTCTACACACTGTGGTCCGGTTGAGCCGGGTTTGGGGAGACAAAGTGGCTTAGATATTGTTCGGTCTGGCTCTCAGAACTCTGGCTTTCCTTATCACACATTTATTCCGTCGTTTCAGAGCGAATGGGGCTTCTGGATGTCTTTGCCACCAGGTTCCAATAATGACTTTCCTCAAGAATGTTCTGTTGTGTCAAATGAATACCAGGATACAATATTCAAGTGGAACAAACACTGGAAAGTTAATTAAGAAAAATTGAATCTTCATCATATACTTGCTTTTATAAAAACTATGTCAGTTAGCTCAAGGAAAGAGCTCAAGAAGATTTGGTCATTGGTTGAGCCGAAGCTTGGGCTACCTGACGCTGTGAAAATAACAAACACCGATTATTGCTTTGGATTCAATAAACACACATATATTGCTCTTGAGCTGAATCAGCGTTGGGCCTTCTTTGTATTTGATATTGAGGATGATTCGGTGGTGCTGTTCAGCCACGATGTTTTGCCGGTCGCGGTTTTAGAGGTTGCAGTAATTGTAAAACAGGCCATTTATAGACATGTTTACCCAACTAAGGTTAAGGCAGCTAAGGCGGCCAAGTCGGAGTAATTACATTAATGTATTGTAGTGAGAGGAGATATAGACAGAGTTTGCGTAACCCATACTATGGAGTTTTTCAGTCGCCATGCGTGCACGGTGGCCAGTATTACAATAGGCTAAAATACGAATATTTTTGTTTGGATGTAGATTAGGGAACTTATTTTCAAGCTCAGAGCTTTGAATATGTAGAGAACCAGGATAAAATCCTAGGGTTTGGCGTTCAAGGTCAGTGCGTACATCAAGGATTAGGTCAAATTCCTTGTTTTGAATAAGATACTTCGCACGTTGGGAGCTTATCCGGAAAGGGGAGTCAACCGCGTATGAATAGGCGTAATAGGTGAACAGGGCGAAAAACACGATGACGACTGTGGTGGCGATTATAATAGGGCGTGTGAATACCATTTAATAGGGTTAACAAAATTAGTTCTGATTATGTGGTGTTTGTTAAAAGTTGTAATAAAATTGAAATAATATTGAAATAATAGTCATAAACTAATTCTATTATTCATGTCGGATTTGATACTATTTTTAAACCGATTTCCAGAAGAAGAGACTATTATGGAACTTAATCAAGAACGAATTATTGGCTTTGTAAAGTATACACAGCTTTATCAAAAAGACTGTGCAAGCGTTCTGCCAAAAACAGCTAAACTTATTCAAAGAATAAATAATCTTGGTTTTATAACTAATGATTCTCAAGAAGGTATTTACAAAAAAACCATTAATCCTAAAAAAAAAGATGGGTCTATTATAAAATCATCAAATGGACTTGGCATTAAAAAAATAGTTGAATCTCAGAGAGCCTATTGCGATGGTTTTATCAGAAAAGAACTACTTCCTACATTAATTTTAGAGTTAAATAAAATTAACAAAAACTTAATGCTTATTACATACCCTCACTTTGGTCCAGAATACCCACTTACAAAATTTTATTTTGAGTATGAAGATAATGATTTTGAAGTTGAATCTCATACGCATGTAGAATTATCTGAGATGGATGATGATAGTTCCGATAATATAACTGTTTATTTTGATAACGGTTATTATAGTGGGCCTGAAGAAACTCATTTCTATCTAAACAAAGCCTGTTGGGTTCGGATTTGTATTGTAGATATGATTTATGGGCATAACGCAATGAAAGAAGATGGATTATTTAAATGTATTGAAAAATCACTAATAACCATATTAGGTAATCTGGCTTGAATATTATGTTTCTTTGAGTGAATCTAATAAAATATTTATAGACATAAGTGCCTCTTCTCTATCACATAAAGATACTATATATTCTAACTCTTCGTAATCTTCGTCGCTCATTTTGTACATATACTGCTTATAAAACTTGTCTTCTTGGCTCAATATATCATAATAAACGCCTTGCGGTTTCCAAACAATACGTTGCTTTTGAACTGTAATTTTCCCATTTTTTGTTGGGTTTAGACCCTTAGGTATTGAGTCAAAATCAGATTTATTCGCCCATTTAATTGATATAAGTGAGGCTTTTGCTCTAATAACTTCAATGCTAAAATAGCTCTTGATATTGTTACAGGTTCCGCAGCAGGGTTTTATGTTATTCATATTATATTCACGGATTGTATTATCAACACGATCAAGACCTATGCCTTTGGAATTTTGATAGCCGCATAAATAACATGCCGAACGTGTGAGTTGGTCCCATTCAGTTTGTGTTATCTTGAGAGGAATGCCTCTTAAATTTTCGGATAAATATTTATATGAAGCATAGGAGTGGTTATTACTACGACCATAATATTCTTGCCATTCTGAATAAAATTCCGCTACAGGCTTTGTACATGTTGAAATTAGTTTACATATTTCTACGAAGAATTTAGGGTGAAGAAAATTCTTCATTCTATTGCATATTTTACAGCAGCTAACACAGTTATTCGTTTCATACCCTAATGAGTTATCAACTCTGTCTATACCATTAGTCTCAGAATCTTTAGAATAATCACAATAGTAACATTTTGAGACTACTAATGTGTTGAACTCATCGAAGTTTAGATTAAAACTCAGACCGCGTTTTGGAGCATCTGATAGTGTTTTTGTATAGTAAGCATTTATATTATTATATGCTTCGGCACTATAATTTCTTTTTCTATCCTTTCTTTTTTCATCCTGCTTAGCCTGATTAACACTACAAATTTTACAAATTTTGCTTGAAGTTTTAGTTCTTGTAAGAAATTTAGTATAATCTTTACCACAGTTAACACATATTTGTATTGTAGCATCTTTATTTGCTTCTATCGCTGTGTGTAATTCCACACGTCTTTTTCGTCGTTTATTATCTGTCTTGCGAATTTTTTCCAAACAATCTTCACAGGTTTTAATATCTTTTACTATATTTAGACATCCTCTTAGTACATCACAATATTTAATATTTTTTTCCTTTTCTTCATCGAAATAAACGTCTCTAGAATGCTTACCGCAATATTTTGTTTCTTCAACACCATTAGTACATTCTTTATGAGCACATAATGTCTTCTTTTTTATAATTTTTTCCTTGCAAACGTTACACTTACCTTTCTTCAGTACTATATTGTTGCAGCCTCTGAAGAAATTAGAGCAAGGTATTTTTTTGTCACTAATTAATCGATCATGCTCATAATTTCTCTGATGTTTACCACAATATCCAAAGTTAACTACAGGAAAGGTACATTGTTCACCCTTATTGGCTCCTTGCCCTTTCACGCCCTTACATTTCTGCATACGTGCTAATGATTTTTAATTGTCATATCAATTTTTAAAATTTTCTTTTTGGATAAATTTGTAATTTTTCCAATAAAAAAATTTTCATATCGGGGTTCCCATATAAATGTTTAATTAGAATAGGCAAGCCCTCCCATGCCTGACATGATACGTAACACATTGTAGTTAGTGGCATACACACGCACCTGTGCAGACAGAGAGGCAGAGACAGTGTTGTTGGAGAGGGTTAGGATGAGGGTGGCATTGTCAATGCGGGAGAAGTTGCAAGTGCCGCTGGGCTGGTGGTCCTCAGGCTTGAGGGCGAAGGAGTACACGTTAATACCAACGGCGGGGATGTTGGTGTGGTGCTGGAAGGGCTGCACTAAGTTGAAGTAGCGGCCCTCACGGACGCTGAACCTGTCGTGGCCGTTGAGCTGGATTAAGGCAGTCACGACGGGGTTCTTGCCGGCAAGGCCCTCAACACGGGTCACGGAGTACCCAGACTCAAGGACGGCACGGTCCCACCAGTCGGAGTAGTTGAAGGGCTGCTGGCCCTTCCAGGGGCCAACCACGTTGTCGTCGCAAGACACGAAGGAATCACGCTGCACAACCCACACAAGCTCCTTGCAAGGGTGGTTGAAGTTGAGGCGGATCTTGTTGGCACTGGAGGTCACGGACTCACCGCCGGTGAACTGGAGCTGCTCAATCAGGTACTCGTGGGAGACCTGGGCGAAGCGGCGGCGCTCGTCAGTGTCAAGGTAGATGTAGTCGACGTAGAGGGAGGCGGAGACCAGGCCGCTCTGGCTCACACGGTCACGCACAAGGTGGCCAGAGCCAGTGGTCATGTCCCAGCAGAGGTTGTTTAAGGTCTCGAACTCAAGGTTAATCTTAACCTCGTGGTACTGGAGGGCAATCAGAGGCAGAGCAAGGCCAGGGTTGCGGTTGAACCAGAACTGAAGAGGGATGTATAAGGTGTACTCAGGGGCGCAAGATAACACCTCAGAAGAGGCGTTGGGCTCGCCGGCCGTGCAGTCATTGTCGCAGCCCTCACCGCCCTGGGTCAGAAGGTTCACCAGCTGGGGCACGTTGCCAACCATGTCGGCGTAGCCAGCCTGCTTGCCGGCCTCCTGGGTCAGCTCATTCCAGATGTGGAGCCAGTCACCGTAGTGCTTGTCGATCTTCTGGCCACCGATTTCAAGCTCAACGTTGTTGATCAGGTTGTGACCAACCCAGTTCAGCCAGCGGAACTGGGCACCAGAGCCATCAGCGGACTGCAGGGCAACGGGGGGAAGAGTGGCCTGGAGGTAGATGCGGTGGATTAAGTCGCCGTTACGGGAGATGGTGCAGGTGACCTTCTTGCCGAAGTTGGCAGAGCCGTTGAAGGTCTGCTCAATGGCCTCCATGGCGAAGTTGGTGTGGCGACGGTACACCACTTTGAAAAACGTAATCTGAGGGTTACCCGTCAGATAGATATCTTGTGCACCGTAGGCAACGAGCTGCATTAGACCACCACCACCCATATTGCTTTATACCTCTGATTCCGAAAAAAATTTGCCGGGGGTTTTCTGCGTCCGCGATGAAAACTGCATTTTTTCCCAAACCCCACCTAAACGAATCTATATGGAAAGACCATATTAGAATGTCATTCTTCTCGTTAAATGAGCTCTTAACCCCTATTGGAGGCTCAAATGATATTACCCAAGAACCGCCACCAGATAAACTTACGACTCTAGAAGGTTATCATAATGATAAAGTTCGGCGATTTTGCGATATTAAGGAAAGTTTACCGGAGCTTAAGCAACAATTGGTCGACCTGCGTGACGACCTTGCAGAATGGCCAATTGAGCAGAGGTTTAACGACGACCATAAAGAGGCTTTAGAGCAGGAGGAGCTTCTAGTGAAGAAGATTGCCGATATTGAATCCGATAAGGATTTGATGAACTATTATTTGAACGTAGGGGATATCTTGTTTGGTTATTTTGATACTCAGCAGCGTATTGCGGTCGGTGATAATAGTATAGTGGGCGAATCAAATACCGTTAAGACTCCAGCGAACTCTGTATTATCGTATTTCAAAACTCCGGGAGGGTCTACAGAAGAGGTTCCTATTGTTAAACGTAAGAAGGCCACTAAGGCTTCCAAAGCATCTGATGTTATTGTTGAAACCGAGGGTTTACGCCGTGATAAAGCTCTTGAAAAGTATTTATCTATTGTTGAGCCTACTGCTATAAAATCAGGAATAATGCCTGGGTCAGGCATTGAATCTGATTATGGCTGTTGTCCAATATGTGAAAATGAAATGCATTTTTCACAAAATGAGGCAATGCTTGGCTGTCCTAAATGTGGTTTTCAGGATTTTATACTTGTCGACTCAGAAAAGCCCTCATACAAGGAGCCTCCACGCGAAATATCGTATTTCGCATATAAGAAAATTAATCACTTGAATGAATGGTTAGCACAATTTCAGGCGAAGGAGACTACGGAAATTCCCCAAGAGATTTTTGAACAGATACAGACTGAGTTGAAAAAGGAGCGTATATCAGACACAATGAAGCTCAAGCCGTCAAAGCTGCGTGAAATCCTCAAGAAGCTAAAACTCAGTAAATACTATGAACATGTTGCACATATTATGAATCGTCTGAATGGTGTACAGGCACCGGTTCTATCTCGTGAAGTGGAAGATAAGCTGCGATATATGTTCCGTGAAATTCAACCATCCTTTATTAAACATTGTCCTAAAGGACGGTCAAACTTTTTATCTTACAGCTATGTTCTCTATAAATTTTGCCAGCTCTTGGAGCTTGATGAATTTCTACCGTGTTTTCCCTTACTAAAGTCACGTGAAAAATTATATATGCAGGATAAGATTTGGCAGAGTATTTGTGAAGATATGGGATGGGAGTTTATTAAGTCGATATAGAATGGATTATTATTCATCAAACGCCATTGTTGCTACTGTACGTGTTTTACACATGGGGCAAACCTCTTTTGTCAGGAACCATTGGGCTAATGCTGTTTTATCAAACACATGGAAACATGATGTAACGCTTGCTGTAATTGGCGTTAATTCTTCTAGCGTTATGGAACAGATTTCATTGTTTTTACAGGCATCTTCGGCGATAAGCCAGGCAATACGTTTAGGAATAGGGGTCGGTTGTATTGGTGCTACCACTGGTGCCACTGGTACTGGTGCCACTACTACTGGTGCCACCTGTACTGTTGTAGTCGGATACAATGACCACATTGGTTCAGCATAAACGGGTGCCAAGGCATTTATCGTTGTACAAGGAAACTCGCCATTAAACATACTCTGTTTGAACTCGAACTGAGACCCTGGTAGCTTTTGAATAATTGGAACACGGGTATTGTTGTAATGCATATATTTATTTATTGCCTTACACCGAACATACTTTTGATAATTTGTAAATGGTGAAATATTGATATTTACTTTGCCCTCTGGTGTACTGTGACTTCGTATATCAATATTCGGTATTTCATCTTGACTTAGCGATTTAGGTTTCCAAAATCGGCGTTGGGCATTCCATTCAATAAATGCATATGTCTTTTTTATTGGTCTGTAGACTGCTAAATATGGTGTGTTTAAGAAGGTTTGTATGTCCATAGTTTTATTAATATGTGATACTGTACTATTTTTTTGTTTCATATTTTCTTTCAAAACATCATTATGTAAGAAAATATATAAGTGACATAATTAGAACCATCTTGCACTGCGTCTAGTCTTTCTTTGACGACGACCACCTGCCTTGAGTCCACATAAACGAGTTTTCGCCTCTGTGACTTTTCCATACACGGTATCAATACGCTCTTTTGCCGCATTGTATTTTGCTTTTTCCAGGTCAGAAGTCTTATCCCGCATGTAGGGGTAAGATTCTGCTATTCGGGTGAGCACAGTTGTTTGATTAAATAACTTTTATAACTTATATTTTGCAAGGTTTACATAATATAAATTATAAATATCTTAATCTTATCAGAACAAACAACTCCGCCTTCGGTGTCACCCTTGTAGGTATTCGAATTCGGTCGCAGCATCAGATAGACGCTTTTCTAAAGAGGCTGCCT
>Ga0214923_10007940_pt1 | contig 11436 bp, 16 predicted proteins | sample LL1510_MetaG_FD_177993 | JGI IMG/M metagenome (GOLD analysis project Ga0214923, IMG submission 177993) | Freshwater microbial communities from Lake Lanier, Atlanta, Georgia, United States - LL-1510 | ecosystem: Environmental > Aquatic > Freshwater > Lake | place: USA: Georgia | collected... | reverse complement strand
AATCTACAAGGCGTTGTCGAATATCGTTACATTTTCAGCTTCTGGTTCGGGCTGGGGTCCAGTAAAGAATATGTTTTTAGCCACCACAGCCAACAACTCTGGTATTTTGATTTCATCTTTAGTTTTGACATCACCAATAACAACGGTTGCTGGAGACTCTATAAGCATTCAAATAGCGTTGGCTTTGCAAGATATATAAAGTCAACTTAGGCTTTCTTTTAAAACATTAATATCTTCAATATGAACAGTGTGTATTATTGAATAATAATTATTTTTTATTCTTATTTGGCCCTTTTCTTTAAAATGGAAGCTGCCTATTCCGCCACTCTCCCAATCTAACAAGCTAATAGGATTTGATAATAAATCTTGGTTTTGTTCATTAGAAAATATATTTATTCTAAATCCATTTTCGCACTTAGTGACTGGTATGAATTCATTTTCATTTGTTAAAAAATATTTACAGAAAATCTCATGTGCTGGTTCTGATGTTTCTCCGTTGCAAAAACATACTGGAACAAAAAATCCAATTTTTTTAATTTTTTTCCCATGATACAAATCGTATCTTTCATTTTTATCCAAATAGATTATATGCGAAATAGATATTGTTATCATTTTTTTTCTCGAAAATATACTACTTAATATTATAGAAGAAAAGGAAAATATATGCTCATAAATTTTATAAAATCATCATTTCTTGTTATAGGGTTTTTGTTTGTTTTTGGTGGAAACGCCATTAGTCAAGAAGTTTTAGAAAACCATCCTTTAGACAACATGCCTCTCGTCAAAAGAGAGCCAATAGAAGTGTCTTCATTCGAAGCACCTGTAGAACAGAGAACAATCGAATTCAGAAGGTGGTTAGCTGTTTCTCTTAAAATATCGGTTTCTGGAGCTTCGGGAAGCGGTACTATTGTTTACTATGATTCTAGCAAGAATACGGCATATGTTGCGACTTGCGGACACTTATGGGAAAGAGGTGTAATGACATATAAGCAAGGTCTAAATAAAAATATAACATGCAAGGTTTCTACATGGTATCAAAACGACATTAAACTTGATTCTCCTAGATCTTATGATGCAAAAGTTTTATTTTATTCTTATGTAAACGGAGCAGATACTGCGTTAATAAGTTTTCAACCAGATTGGACTCCTTCTTATTTCCCAATAGCACCAAAAGATTATGAATACAAAAAAGGCTCTATAGCACATTCGTGTGGGTGCGATGGAGGCAGAGAGGTCGCACATTACAACATAGAAATTGTTGGCATAGAAGATAAAGATTTAGTTACAAAAAGAAATAGTCCTCGTCCCGGCAGATCTGGTGGCGGTCTTATGAATGATGAATATTATATCGGCACATGTTGGGGAACATCAAGTTATGATGGTGGAGGAAATGGATTTTTCACACCATTAAGCGTCATTCATTCATTTTTTAAAAATAACGAACATGATTTTTTACTAAATATACCAAGCAATACAGGCAAAGCTAGATTGATACCAATCGTAGATAAGAATAATAAACAAGGTAAATACGATGAAGGGTATGTAATTCTTCCCGGAAGAAAATAACTACATATTAGCATAATAAGGACATATGTTGTTGTAATCACAGTTCCTACAATGAAATCCTGTTTTAGCCGTGGCCATTTCTGGCTTTGTACTTACTATGCTTTTATAAGCATCAAGTAATTCTTGTTCCGCAGTTAAAAGTAATTTGTCCGTAAATTTTGTTGAAATCAAATTGGCTCCATCGAGATAATACAAAGCAGCACTTATATTTTCTGCTTTAGCTCCAAATGTTTTTTGAACGATTCTTCCGTAACACCTTAATTGCAAGTCGTTTTTAATGTTTGATGGTGTTTTTCGCCATTTTCCTTTTTTTGTCGTTTTGTAATCCAATATAAAATATTTATCTCCTCTGATTACCAATCTGTCTATAAATCCAACAAGTAATTTGTTTGTTGGAGGATCTATATCGAATTTAAAAGGCCATTCCAGATGACCATCGTAACCAATTTTATCGCTTATATATTTTATATTCTTTAAATGACTTGGAAGTTTCAACAAGTAGTCTTGTGAAAGATTTACATTTGTTTTTTTACCATATCCCTCTTCAATGATAATTTGACCACTTAATATTGAATTAGTAATTTCTTCTATGGGGGTTTTACCTTTGTCTTGTACATATAATTCCGCTGCTTTGTGAACTATCTTGCCATAATCAAAATATTCTGGAGTTTCTTTTTCGGAAACTATCTTCAAGTGATATTTGTATTTGTATTGTTGTTGGCATGTATCCCATGTTTGTTTTCGTGATACACTTATATGTTGAATGTCCATTGTTTTTTTCTCTTAGTTTGATAACATTAATAACATTATAAAACTAAAGTTTCGTTTAAACAAGAAGTAAATTTCATGGAAGTCGATTTTGAAAAATTCAGAAAATGGGCTGAAGAGAAATTCAAGGGAGATGTTCTTGTCAAAACCGATCAAGTAAGAATTAATTCAATATTTGAAAAAGACGATAGTGGTCATCATCTTTGGTGTTCTCCGTCTGGAGGTAAAAATCGTAGACCGTTTGGTGTTTATCATTGTTTTAAAACTGATGAAAAAGGAAGTCTTTTAAAATTAGTTAAAATAGTCGAAAAATGCGATAGCGATGAAGCTATTGCTATTTTGACCGGAAGAAGCACAATTACCGATCTTGAAAATAAAATTGCCGAGTTATTGAGCAATGATAATTATAATTTTGAAAGTGAACCAATAAAATCGAAATTAGTATTACCAAATGGGTGTTCTTTGATTTCTAGTATGTCTAAAAACAATTGGTGGCGTGAAAGAGCAGAAGAGTATTTGTTGAATAGAAAGATACCAATCGATGACCTGTATATTTGCAAGGAGCCACCATTTAAAGGTCGAATAGTAATACCTTACTATGATCGAAATTGCGATTTAATATACTTTAATGGAAGACATATAAGCTCTAAAGCTACTTTAAGATATATGGGTCCTCCAATATCATGTGGCACAGGTAAAGAAGATGTTGTTTTTATGGCAGGTCCTTGGCCAAATAAGGGTTCTACATTATATGTGTGCGAAGGTGAGTTTAACGCCATGAGTCTTAAAATTAGCGGTTTAAACGCATGTGCTTGTGGCGGTAAAAACTTAAGTGAAAAACAAGCAATGCTTTTATCTGATTATAAGATAATATTTTGCTTAGACAGAGATAAAGCTGGTGCTAGTGGATTGAAAAAAATGGTTGAATTAACAAAGCGTTTCTCTCATAATAATTCAAGCAATCAAATAAAATGCACTCAACCACCAAACAATTACAATGATTGGAATCAAATGTTGATAAATTTAGGATCTAATGTTTTAAGAGAGTACATTATCAAAACACAAAAAGAAATCGATTTTGATGCTCCTAGTGGTATGGCTGGAGATATATTTGATATTTAACTATTTTTTAAAAGGTGCTATATGAAGATTTCTACAATTAAAAAACTAAACAATTTATTTCTTGGAAAAGTAGTAACTTTAATTACTTTAGGAACTAACAAGCCAAATATTATCGATTCTCAGTTTTCTGATTTTTACACTGGTGTGTTAGAGGAATTAGATGAGGATGGCGTGATTCTTACGCATTTGTTTACTGGATGTAAAAGTTTTTTTGCGACAAATTGTATTGTGGCGGTTTTGCAAGAACAAGTATTAGACGAAGACGATCCAGAAAATAAAATTGAGATAGAAAAAATCAAAGAGAGAAAGAAAGAAATTGAAAAAGAAAGAGAGAAAGAAGAATCTCAGTCTTGTGATTATAGTAATAAAAATTCTGATTATAATGATATAAGTGGTTTAGAGAAAATGGCTGAATTCGCCAGACAATTCAATCAAAAAAATTCTAAAGAGTGATTGTCAATTCATTTTTCTGGCATTTTAGGTGGCGGTAATTCGTAAAATTTTATATCATAATTTAAATGATTACTATCTAGTTCTTTTTCTTTTCCATTCATCTCTCTATCGCCTTTTTGTTTTACTTTGCCTTCGCCAACAATTGCCTTTCCTTGTTTTATCATATCTTCAATTTCAGATAATTTTTCGTGTAATTTTTTGTCGTATTTAAGTTCGTAATTTCTAGGTTTTTGGTTTATTGTTTTTAGGTCAAAGAAAGGTTTTAAAAAATTAAACATTATATTGTTTTCTATGGAATGCTCCGTGGTGTCTTTACACCAAAGAAATATAGCCCCATTTCCATCTTTTTTTGTAGGCTCTTGCACATTTACTGCAATCAACATAAAATATCTTGGCAAAACCGATTCTATTGGCCATCCTTTTAAGTCCTCTAAAGACAAAAAAGTAATAATGCTAAAATATATCGTTACGGTTATTGATAAAAACTTAATAAACCAATTAATGTTTGTGTAAATTAAGTTAAATAATAAGACGCTTCCAAGAATTATAAATGTAAAAATTATTCCAAATATTGATGTCATTTTACCTCTGGTGCAAATGGATTTTGAACTGCTGGTATTTTCGGAAGAGCATTAGATCTTGAATTGGGCGGAAATTGATCTTCTAAAAAAGCTCTTGTTAAACTTTTTTGAATTGCATTTGTGCTTACCAAGTCTCCATTCTTATCCAAAGTAAATCTTATTACTGTTTTTTCATCGCCTTCTTTTGCGAGTATAACTTCTTTTATAATTACAGTTTTGAATGTTGGATTTATTTTATCGATTTGAATTTTTACTGGAGTGCTTCTAGCGTCCTTTTTTTTAAAAGCATGTACATTCAATGTGTATTCTCCGACACAAACACCACGAATGGTGACTATTTCACGATTTTCATTGTATTTTATAGGACCGTTAATTGTTTCGATTACATCATTTGCAAATCCTAAATCGTCTCTATCTAAATGCATTAATCCGTCTTCTTTTCTTTTAAACATAATTAAATGTTTCTCAGGATCTTGCAAATAAACATCGATGTCGTCATCGAAATCATTTGGCCAAGAAATAGTAATTATAAATTCGGCTTTAGATTCAAAATTTTTATTTATTTTCGTTATGTTTATCAACGAAAAACTAAGAATAAACATAGCGACAAATGCTAAAAGCATATTGAAAAGCAAGTCTAGGAACGAAGTGTTGCATCCATAATTTTTATGAGATCTTTTCATTTATTAAACCTTCGTCTTCTATGGCTTTAAATTGAATGTCTAAAATGTAGTATTGAATTTTCAACAAACAGCCACATATGATACCAACTAATGTTGTGTACAAAGCTGTAGCCATGCTTTTGCCTAGATTAGATAACAGTGTTGATATCGTAGATGGGTTTGAAATATCTAGTGATTCAAAGCCAGATAGCATCATGACGAAACCTATGATTGTTCCAAGCATTCCAAGATTAAGACACATTTCGCTAATAAACCAACCATTTTCGGCTTTTCTGTTGTAGGTTGAAAATTTTTCTTTAGTAAGTTTTTTTTTCGACATATCGTTTGATAAATTATAAAACAATTTGCCACAACATACGCTTTGACAATAAAATAACGCTAATGTACAGACGCTTATGTAACTCAAATCTTTATTGTAAATTTCTTTTGTGAAACCTAAACTTGTTGCAAATATAAGTCCTATAGTAAAAAGACTGAAGACTAACCACCATTTTAAGAAATATATATTTTTCAATTTAACTCCTTGGTGTGACTTTTGAATTATTTATTCCATTTCCCATTCGCCAACATGATCTCCATCACTGTAATAATTGTGGTTATTATTCATTAAATCCTTGGCTTTTTTAATTATCTTGTTAATTATTTCTAATAATTTTTTATATTTACCGTTTTTTATAAGTTCTGAAAAATGTTTTTCAATGTTATGGAGTCGATGATTGTTATCTCTATGGTAGGGAATATCACGCCACAATTCAGTTGAACCTCCATTGTTCCTGTCTGATTCAGGATGTAATTCTTTTATTGCATTGGACGATAATTCGACAATATGATTTAAAGAATCTTCGTTGAATTCTTTAAAAATTTTTGAAGTTTTATTTAATTCTTCTTCTTCGATTCCTTCTGGTCTTTTTATTTTATTTATTACTTTATAGACAAATATAATTTGCATTGTTTTTATAATTGTTTCTAAAAATTCGTCTAATCCACTTGAATTTAATTGTGTGAGTCCTGTTGTTAGTTCGTTCCTAAGTTTCATGTTTTTCGCATCGATATTTGTATTAATGTAATCTATAATTTTATTGATAAAACTTGTTTTTTCGCTATCGGAATTGAAAATTTTCGTTAAGCACAATTTTGCTTTGGGATTATCTTTGTAGACTAATTTAGTGTCTTTTTCGTCTTGTGGATTTAATGTTTTTTCTAAAAATTCTTCTGATGTTAATGTTATTTCGTTTTCAGTCTGATCATCTTCAGTTGCTATATTTTTTGTTGTTTTATTTTTGAAAAATGGCGTAAGTTCATCTATAGTTTCAGCAAGTGTTTTACCGTCTATTTTTTCAATTATATCTTTTATAGTATTTTTTATTTCTTTAGTGTATTGTCCGTTGTCAACTTTATCTTCAGCTGATTTTTTTATAATTTGTTTTTTTTGTTCATCGGTTATTTCACCAAATTGATCTTGTTTTGTTTCTATTCTTCCAAGTTTTACAAGATTTTTGTATCTTTCCTCGTCTGAGTGGTAAATAAGATCGATGATTGGACTACCAAATTTTAAAACATAAGGAAGTCCGCCTGTGATTACAATCCTTTCTCCTTTTATAATTAATTGTTGATTTAATATTGGCATACCGCCTCCACCCGAGGCCTTCATTTTTGCTTTAAATTTCCAATTATTATATTTTTCATATGCTTCTTCTAAATTTTTTGTGTCAATGCTTCCTTTTAGGTTGCCAGCAGGATCAACAGGAGGAACACTTCCAGCAGCAGCACCAGCACCAGAACCAGCACCAGAACCAGCACCAGAACCAGTACCAGAACCAGTACCAGCACCAGCACCAGCACTAGTATCGGCACTAGTATCGGCACTAGTATCGGCACTAGTATCGGCACTAGTATCGGCACTAATATCGGCACTAGTATCGGCACTAGTATCGGCACTAGTATCGGCACTAGTATCGGCACTAGTATTAGGAGGAACACTTCCTGCACCACTTGTACTGGTAGCCTTGTTTCCACCGAATTGACCACCGCCAGCACTTGTATCAAATTTACCACTAGAAACAGTGCGGTCTTTTACAGAACTTGTAGGTACTTCAGTTCCTAATACCAATCCAATTGTAGATAAAATTGCTCTTTTGAATTTAATAGACCAATCATCGATAATTTTGTTTAATTGTGTGTTTTTAATATGACTTGGTAATTCTGGAGTTTTATAATCTTCGTTAATTAAGCTCAACGAACATTCTAATGTTTCGTGCCATTCTTTGAAAAATCTATAGTTTTTAAGTGGTACATGTTTGTTTTCATTAGCTTGTCTTCCAAGACCGTGTCCTAAAACATTTCTAGTATAGTTTGGATTTTTGGGATTATCTTTTCCGTGATAAAGGTTTTGCATGAAGCCTTTAAATTTATCCCAAACATTTGAAGATTGCTGCCCAGTAATCGCAGAGTTAACTATGGATTTTTTTAATTCATAGGTAAAATAATCAATTTGATTTTCAAGATGTTTTAAGGCTTCTTCTCTTGTCATTTTATTATAAATCCTTTAATTTATATATCACATCTAACCTTGATTTGATATATATTCGTTTATTTTTTTTAATGACATAAGACAAGAATCAAATCGATGAAATTCGCTTGAAATATAATCTAAAGATAATTCATCGAATTTATCATTGTTCTCTCTTTCTACCTCGAAAAATATATTCTTTCCTTTTCTTCCTAGTAATCTATATTTGTGCATAAGGATATACGCTGCTGCACCCAAATCAGTTACATGTCTAGCGTTTTTATTTTCAAATGGAAAGTCGCCTATTTTTTTCAATGACATTATACATGCATCGAATCTGTGGAATTCGCTGCTTAGATAATCTAATGTCAGTTGATCGAATTGATTGTCGTTTTTAGGTTCTTCTATTAAAAACACAATTTCTTTTGCTCTACGCCCAAGTACTTTGTAGTCATGCATAAAAATGTATGCTGCAACGCCTAGATCAGAAATAGCTCTATTTTTTTTCATCTTTATCCTTTTATGATTTATAAGCTGCTTCGGCTGCGATTAAGCATCCTTTAGCTACGCTATAAAGTGGTTCGTTCGGTCTAATAACATCACCAATTTTAATTGATAACTTTGCTTGCATAATAGTATCACGGAAAATATCATCAAAACCCGGAGGTGAGGAGGTTCCTCCAGCAATGATCATATCTACTGGTTGATCTGAATGAACACTTTTTGAAGCATTTGATAGTCCGTTTTTTATTTCATTAACAGTGTTTTCTATCATTATTCTGTATTGTGTTTGAATTGCTCTTTCGACAAGATTAGCTGGAGGTTTAGAAAGATCGACTTTTGTTTTTTCTTTGTTGATGTATGTTGGCGTTTCTCCTGTTGCTTTAGCAGCTTGTTTGTCTATCCAATCTCCGCTATTTACAATTGCGAATTTAAATATTGGATTCCCATACATTGCATAGCAAACATTTACCATTCCGGCACCAAAAGATGCCGCAATTCCTGTAAAGTTTTTGTCTTTTAATTCAGCGTAAACCAAGGCTAGTGCTTCGTTGATTGGATGTGCGTCAACTACTAGTCCTTTGCTTGATTTATATGCCTTGAATATTGCTTGTAATACTTTTTCATGATATTCAGCATCGGTTTCTTGATTGATAGCGTTTGCTGGAATGCTATAGTACAAAAGTTCTTTGTCTTTACTTGGCTCTCCGATTAGGCTATGCATCATAATGCTTAGGATTTGAAATGCATCTTTTTCTTTTGGGTTTACACAACCAGCACTCATAGGTCTTTTTAATTCAAGTGTACTCATTGTGTATGCCATATTTACAGCAGCTTCTCCTAAAGCGTAGCCAACATCGCCTCTTTCTATAAGTGGTACACCAGCTGTTTTCATCATTTCGAAAACAAATCTATTTTCTAATGGTATTTCCAGAAAAGCATTTACTTCTCTTTTATTAGAAAACTTTCCATCTGCATCTCTTTTGCAACTTACCAAATTGTATGTTCCGCAATCAAAACCTATTCCAGCCATAATTTCTCCTTGTTATTTACCAAAGTTTACAGGATTCAATGTGTTTGTAAAATCTGGTATTTCCCATTCTACTTTGTCGTTTTTTTTGGAATCCACCTGATTTACAATCATTCCTTCTTTATTGTTTACATTTAAACTAAGTCCTTCATTTGTCAAATTAATGTTTAAAGTTAAATTAATATTGATCTCACATTCACCATTTTTGGTGATTACTTGTGTTTTTTGTGTCTCGATGTATTTAACCATATTAATTCCTAAATTAGTTTAGTTATTTGTTGGCCATATATTAAACATTTTTTCGATTCCTTGAATAAAATCTTTTTCATTAAGTTCTGTAAGACAAGGTTTTACCATGCAAGACGATTTTGGGCATTTATCTTTTGCGTAGCAAGGTCCACACTCCCAATTCGTATCAAATAGCTTGTGTTTTTGTACAATTACTTTTTCATAATGCTTTCCATATAGGTATCCATCTGTGTATGTGAAAATACCAACAAGTGGTTTTTTAAGACCGCCAGCTATGTGGAAACAAGATGTATCTACTGAAATTACATAGTCACAGCAGTCAACAAGTGCTATCAATTCTTTAATTGATAAATCTGTAATATTTGGTGTGCATTCTTCATCAAAAGATTCTAATTTTTTATTATGAATCCCTACGACATCTAAATCGTAACTTTTAAGTATGTTTAAAATTAATTTTTGTTGATCTTTGGTCAAAGTTTTTGCCGTCATTTTTGATACTGGACAAAATCCAATTAGTTTATTTTTGTTTCTTTTTATTCGATGTGATATTTTATCTTTTACATTTTCATCAACATGCAACATCATGTCGAAGTTTCTTTTAACATTGTATGTATCAGCCCATATTTCCGCTCTACTTCTTTGTCCATTTGGAGATTCTATTGTTTCTATTTCGTTAGATTTTTTGACACAAAAATCTAATTCTAATCCATACTGAGAAGTATCGACTTTTTTTGCATCAAATACATTGTTGATTAGTGGGTGGTCGTTTATTGCATCTAAATATTGTGATTGACAGGCGAAATCTACAGTGCAATCATTAGCTTGTTTTTTTATTTGTTTAATGAGCATTCTGCACAAAAAAACATCTCCTAAACCACCAAGTTTTTGATTTAGGAGAATTTTATTTTTTTTTCTATAATATTCTACAATTGCCATGAAATAATATAGTTTTTAAAACACTAATTAGATTTGTTTTTTTCGTGTTTTACCATTGTTGCATGGTGTTGCCATTTCATTTCACCATGATCTACATTGTGATCATCAGTTTTAGGTCCCATTTTAAACAAAGCATCAGCTGCTGTAGGCATAAAATAAGATGTTGGATAATGACTTCTAATATAGCCATCTGGATAAGCCCAATATGCTATTCCTGCTCTTCGTGTGCCACCGGTTTCGTCTATGTTCCAAACAGGTAGTTTTTTCTTTGTGTTTTTACAAAACTCTACAAATGTTTTCATTTTTTAATCCTAGCAAGGTCTGCTATTTGGTAGCAGACCTTACAAAATACATGTTTATTAGCTTTTTATTACGCTTGCTAGAGCAGCAAGTACTTGAATGTCAACTGATCCACCGGAGTCACCAGCGAAATTAATCTTAGTTACAATTAAGTCGCCACCATTGAAGACTTGTGTTGATTTGTCAGCTAGAGTAAATACAGCCGAAGAACTTCCGTTGAGTTTTACTTGACATGGATAGTCGCCATCATTTTGAATTTGCACGAAATTTGCATGTGAACCGTATTCTTCATAAAAGTCGATTTCATTTGCGGTAAAAGCCGAATTTTGAGCTACGGTAAGATTAGAAAAAGCAGGGAATACATTTTCAGATTTAACATCGCTGTAGATGCTTCCGTCATCGCTTACAATTTCAATAAACGCTGCGTCTTCTGCCATTTCTGGTACTGCAAACCTTTTCCAGTAATTGCAATCAGTAAATGTGTCGCCATCTTTTAATTCTCTGATTTTTCTTGTAGGACCAGCAACAAACATGGTTCTTTGTTTTGACACAGAGAATTGTAAGCTGCTAGCTGAAGTTGGATCGAGATCCAATAGACCTTGTTTTGCATTATTTAACTTAACTCTAAATTCACTCATGGTAACTCCTTTTGTATATTTATGTAGCGTTTAAGCATTTCTTAAATGTATTTATGTTATATGTTTAAAAATTCTACACTTTCATACAATCTTTTGATTA
>Ga0214923_10007938_pt1 | contig 11437 bp, 13 predicted proteins | sample LL1510_MetaG_FD_177993 | JGI IMG/M metagenome (GOLD analysis project Ga0214923, IMG submission 177993) | Freshwater microbial communities from Lake Lanier, Atlanta, Georgia, United States - LL-1510 | ecosystem: Environmental > Aquatic > Freshwater > Lake | place: USA: Georgia | collected... | reverse complement strand
CTTTTGTGCTCTAGAAAGTTTTTAAAAAGTATTATTCTAGATTCAATTACTTACAACTAGAACATTCTAATATTTTTACTTTTGTGCTCTAGAAAGTTTTTAAAAAGTATTATTCTAGATTCAATTATAACTAGAACATTCTAAAATTTTTACTTTTGTGCTCTGGAAAGTTTTTAAAAAAGTATTATTCTAGATTCAATTGCAACTAGAATATTCTAATATTTTTACTTTTGTGCTCTAGATCTAATATTTTTACTTTTGTGCTCTAGAAAGTTTTTAAAAAGTATTATTCTAGATTCAATTATAACTAGAACATTCTAATATTTTTACTTTTGTGCTCTAGAAAGTGATAAAAAATAATCTCCTGGATTGAATATTCTATTTTTTCCAAAGGTTTAATAGTTAAATTAAAGGTTATTTTTGAACTCGTGATACCCTTCTGGTCTCAAGCCCCCTAAGAATCGCGCACAAACTCTCAAAGGATTTCGGATGTTTTCGTAATCATCACGTATATTAATTTGGTAATTCTAGATTGTCCAAGTATAATTTTTTTATTCGTGAAATTTACGAAAACTTCCGACTGCTCTTGAATGGTGTGCAAACATAACTAGAATACTCTAAAATTATTTACTTTTATACATTCATTATTAGCATTTCTTCAGAATGATATTGAAAATAGTTTAAAATTATGTTTAATTTTTATATATAGAATGTTAAAATTAAAAAATCCGGATAAAGATTATCCTTCTAACATTGGACAAAAATGGACTGATGAAGAAGAGAAATTATTATTGGAAGAATTGAGTAAAAATATTGATGTACAAATAATAGCACAAAGTCATAATAGAACTATCGGTGGTATAACAACAAGACTTAAACATATTGCATATAAAATGCATAGTAACAATGATCCGGTTGAAGAAATAATAATAAAAACAAAGCTGACTGAACAACAAATAAAAGAAATAGTTAAAAAGCGTAACCCTCCAAAAGAAATAAAAATACAATCCAAAATGACATTGACGAAATCAAGTGTGATATCAAGGACCTAAAAAATAAAATTAAATTATTGACTGAAATGATACTGACAATGTATGCTGTTGAAGCATCATAAATGTTATTTCCAAAATATTCTAAAATTTTTACTTTTTTAATGCATCGAAAAGTCTTAAAAATATCATTATAGTTTCAATTACTACTATAATGATAATAGAATAATTCTATTTTTCCAAAGGTTTAATAGTTAAATTAAAGGTTATTTTTTGAACTCGTGATACCCGTCTGGTCTCAAGCCCCTTAAGAATCGCACACAAAATGTCAAAGGATTTCGGATGTTTTCGTAATCATCACGAATTAAAAATTTAGATTGATTAGATTGATTAGATTAACATTCGTGATAATTACGAAAACTTCCGAATGCTCTTGAATTTATATGTGATATCTCTAAAATATTTTAATTGTTGTTTTAATACTAAATTTTATTAGTGCAAAAAATAAATCTGCTTTAATAATAAATATTTATTTAGTCGATGATATCTGAAAAAATCTATTACATTTTATTTGCAACTATTTTATTCATTACTATAATTTTTATTCAAACTAGTAAACTTGAAACATTTAGGAGTGCATCCAGAAGTGCAAATGCAAATAATGCTAAATTAACCGCGAAAATAGATGATAAAATTATTGAACAAAAACTTAAATCTGTTCAAGGAAAAGCTAAAAATATTAAAGATCTATCTGATAAAAGGTTAAAAGATGCTAAAACCGCTGATAATAAAGCATCTATTGCCAAAGCGGCTTCTGATAAAGCAAAAAAGGATTCAGAAACTAAGTTTAATTTAGCTAGAAGGGTCCCCAATAAAAATAATCAAAATGATGCCAATAAAGCCGCGACACATGCAACAACAACTTCACGTACTTTAGAAAGGGCATTACAAGATGCTACAAATGCAAAAGTCATTTCTGATAATACTAAACGTGCATCTGATATAGTTGAGGCCGTTATATCTAAACTAAAAAATAAAACACAACTAGATGCTAAAGATAACTCTATTATTACAGTTTTATCAGATAAAACACCTGTTGATGCTGCTATTAATAAAATTTTAGAAATCAATTCCACACCTTTATCTTCTACACCAACACCAAAAACTATTTTAACACCAAAAACTATTTTAACACAAAAAACTACTACATCATCCGCAAAAACAAATAGTAACACACAACAAAACACTAGACAAGTTGCTGAAAATAAAGCTATAGACAAATGTGCATCTGCGGCTTTTAGGGATGAATTAAATAGGGAAAAGATCCGTAATGAGGGTCTTAAACAAAAACATAATGAAATGAAGGCTAGGTTAAATGGGTGTCAAGCTAGAATAAATAATAGTAATTTAACTAATGATCAAAGAAATGCTCTAGTTGCAGCTCAAAAACAATTGGAAATAAGTAAAAATATATTAGAAAAAGCTAATAATGCTAGTAATAAAACTCAATTAGCTTTAAAAAATCAAGATGAAATAAGTAATATTATAAAACAATATGAAATACAGTCTGTTAAAACTTTGGAAGATGCTAACAAAAAAGTTAATAATAATAATCAGGAATTCGCTAAAAAAATACAACAAAATGGAGTATTAGTTAGTATATCAGATAATAAAGAATTTTTCTCGAATGTGAATGTGAATGTCACTAATGCGGATATGAATTGTAAGAGAAAATATAAAAAAGTTGATGATTGGCAAAATGAATGGAGAAAGGATTTACAATGATTAACAAATTTTTATCTATCTTTATAATAAATATTTAACTAGATGATGTTATCTGAAAAAAGTTTCTATATTTTATTAGTAATTGTTATTTTAACATTAGTTTATTTTTACCAAAATAATAGTGAACATTTTAAAGTTACTCCTCGAAATACACCTACAATATCTACTAGAAAACTAGAACCATGTGAAATTGAACTAGAAAATTTAAAAAAGGACAATCAAAAATTAGAAACTGAATATAATAAAATGAAAATGGAAGCTGACAAATGTGACGAAACTATCAATGGTAGTATTAAAAATTTAGAATCCACTCAAGATAGAGCCCTCATAGCCGCAAATAGACAATTTGAAATTAGTAAAAACGCTTCAATAAATTCCAGTACTGCTCAACAAAATCTTAAAGATGCTCTAGAAACACAAAATAAAACATATGAACTTATGATGCAAGATAGTGATAAATCCGCTAAAGAATTAGAAAATGCCTTAAATGAAGTTAATAATACTAATAAAGCTTTTGATGCTGAATATAAAAAATATGTAGGTAGTATTAATCTAGGGCGTTTATCTAATTTATTTAAAAATGCTGAATCATTTACGGATTTACCCAAACCACCAACATTAGAGTATTTTCAAACACAAGAAGACACTTGGAGAAATGATTGGAGAAATAAATTAAAAAATGTTGCGATCCCAAATTCACTAGATCCTAAAGATCACCCTAATAATATTAATATTCCCCTAGTTATTAATACTGAATTGGAAGATAATTTAGATAAAACAACGGCACAATATATTGCTATGAGAGCTAATTATATATCTAATAATAAAATGATTCCAGAAGCAAAGAGACTTTTGAGAGAAACACATAATTAAGCTATGAATATTCAAATAAAAATTGAATATTGTTTTAGTAATTATAGTTGGCAAATATTCGTTCTATACTATATACATGTCTAATAATTTTGAGCAATTTATACAACATCAGGGTACTCAGATTGGTACTCAAATATTTGATATTCAAAAAACGGTTCCGTTGCATCCTAAAATAATGAGAGAGTTTTTAAATAATATGTTTACTAGTGAAGTTTTACATAATGATTTTAAACATATAATTGATTATTTAAAATCGGTTGAGAGTGCATCTCAATTTAATCCGATTGCATGTTTTACGTCTCTTCTTGTTTTACCTGGTTGCCATGAAAGATCCAAAGTTTTAGGAAACTTTTTCGGACAAAAAATGAATAATATTACTAACTTACTTAAAACATCCCCACATGAAAGAGATGTCAAAAAACATATATCATTAGTAAGCAAAAGAATCTATAAACACCCCATTTATGTTCTAGTATCAATTGAAGGTTACATGAATTTATATAATTCACATACAGTTATGAAAAATATTGGTAGTTTTATCGTACATCAATGGGTTCACAATATTATATTATATTATTCATCCTATGCAAATAGAATCGGTAGTGATATGTGTATCGATTTTAGTTGTCTACCAACATTCAAATTACAAAAAATAGAATTAACCTTAAATCTTGACACTAATCACAATCACCATTCAAATTTTGATTTTCATTCCCAGTTTGATGCAGATACATCATATCTTAATCAAGAAATATTTCCAAAAGTAACTACGACCAATCATACTCAAGAATTATCTTCAAATACCACTAAAGATGACGAAGATGATGATGACGATGATTACGAAAATGATTCATTAAACATTGAACATACATCACAAAGTGCTCCTACATCACAAAGTACTCCTGTTGTTAATCCAATAGTTAATCAAGTAGTTAACCCACCGACATCACAAAGTGTTCCTGTAGTTAATCCTGTAGTTAATCCTGTTAATCCACCGACATCACAAAGTGCTCCACGTACTAATCCATATGGGTTTTATATTATTTCAAATGGAAATATAAGTAATAATGCTATTGATACAAGTGAAATCAATACGATCGTTCAAAATTTATTGTCGTACATAAACAGAATTAGTAATGCACCGCGATCTGTACAACTACAAGAACAATCACAAGAACAATCACAAGAACAATCTCAAGAACAATCTCAAGAACAATCTCAAGAACAATCACAAGAACAATTAGAGACAGAACTGGAGCAAACTCCGGATGAGATTCGTCTTTCTAGTATTCCAATTTCCAGTTGCCGACATTCAAACAATTCTGAATATAGTTATCAGTCGTTATTGGATGAAAATTATGCAATGGCCATTGAAAATGCGGAACTCAAAAAATTAGTATACCATCTGTTTAAAAATAAGGGGGAACTTCCTGAAAATGTTAAATCTACATTCAGAAAAGCTTTCCTGAAAGACATCATGAAGGATTTAACCAATCCACAAACCTCTGGGGAAAATGTACTTGACGGAAATTTAGATGAAATTATTGAGGAAACTGTTAAAGAAGTCCTGGAAAATACTGAAATCAATACCGTCTAAAAACAAATTAAGTAAATCATGATATTATAATATATATATAATTTTTTAGGATGAACCAAGCTGAATCAGATATAGATGTAATTAGATTATGGATTAATTCACTATCGATTGATTTTAAAAAATCGTCAGAAATGGTTAGTCTACCTGAAGAAACATTAAAAACTTTAATTAAAAACTTAATTGTGTTACATATTTCTAAGGGAGTTAAAAAAGATTATAACATCAAAATGATATTAAAAAAAGATAAAAAAACATTAGAAATAAGAGTTGGACACAATGGTTTTAGTTCAATTTTAGAAACTTTTTTTTATAAAAAACAAGTTAATAGTAATTGGACATATTTAAAATTTAGAGATTATCATATTAAATGGAATTGTATTATTCATTTAGTTACGAGTGAATCTAAAAAATCGTATGATATTAAAGTTAAAAGAAAGGTTCAAAATAAAGAACCTAGTACCAAAAAGCAATTTACAAATTTCAGTGATTATTTTGAAAAAGAAGATTAGAATAATTAAAAATTGAATTTAACAACATTTTTATTTTTTTGTACTATTACTATTACTAATGTCTACAAATAATAACAATAATGATAATAGAATTAACTCATTTGATCCGAGTACTTTCAATTTAGTAACTTTATTTGATAAAATGAAGCCTAACTGGAAAAAAATTTGGAATAAAGTTTATCAAGAAAACCCTAATCTTTTTAAGGATTTAGAGGCTAAACTTAATAATGATACTATTACATATGGTAGTAAATTGTTAATTTTTCCACCTAAAGACCAAATTTTTGAAACTTTTTATCATTTTGATTTGGAAGATACTAAAGTTGTTATTCTTGGTCAAGATCCATATCACAAGTTTGGTCAGGCTCATGGATTGAGTTTTTCAGTTAAAGATGGGATTAAACCACCACCATCTCTAGTAAATATTTTTAAAGAATTACGGTTGGAGTATAAAGATTTTACAGTACCCAAATCAGGAAATTTAACTAAATGGTTGGATCAGGGTGTGTTATTGTTGAATAATGCTTTAACGGTATTGGAATCTAATCCAAATGAATATGAAAAATATTGGAGTCCAATTACAAATTTAGTAATGAAAGAAATTTCGGAACAACACAAAGAAGGTATTATATTTCTTTTATGGGGAGCTTTTGCACAATCTAAATCACCCATTCAAAAACAACATCATATATTAAAATCCGCTCATCCATCACCTCTTTCGGCTAATAATGGATTTTTTGGATGTAATCACTTTGTAAAAACAAATGAGATACTAACGAAAAATGGAAAAAAAATAATAGATTGGACCTTGCTTTAATAAGAGCTTTTAATGACAGCTTTTAATGACAGCTTTAATAACTAAAAATTGATTCATTATTATTTGGGTAATTAAACTAAAATAATGAACGATAATGAAACTGAGGTACTTATTAATGGCTATAGAAGATCTGAACCTAAAAATAAATCATGGCTAAGTTCTCCAACTAATGTTTTAATTCTAATTATTTTAATTTTTCAATTACTTATATTTACAATGATTGCACTTGTAATTTATAAAGCACATTCTTTGGATGTTGGTACTATTAATTCAGATTCTAGAGCTGTTGCTAAAATCTTGAGTAATGATGGGACAGAAAAAATTATTAATGTTTTAGAAAATATTAATATCACCGATTATTCTAGATATGTTGATAAACTTAGACATATTATAGATGATGCTTGTTATTATGTATTTAATTGTTATGGTGATGAAAATGACTATACAACCCTTAAGAATACAACCCTTAAGAATTTAACTCTCTAGACCTTTTACCTTAATTTGATCTGGATCTAATTTAAGTTCTGACATTAGAAATTTACTTAAATCTTCTCGGTGTTTTCCACGAAATACTAAAACTATTTCATCAATTTCAACACCATCAACTTTATTTTTTTTTAATGTCCCAATGCAACCCTTCTTTTTCTTAAATGTTACAACTAATTTTTGTAAATTTGTATTTGGATTTTGAAGTGTAACATATTCTTCTGTAAGTCCAGTCACTATAGTTTCAGAACCTTTTTTAGCTGCAGCAACATCAATTAAAATTGTAGGTTTATTCAATAATTCTTTTTCAACATTTATTGATTGCTTCTTAGTATTGTCAGATTCTACATCTCCAACTTCTGTAATAGGTTGATCGTTAGATAATCCTGTGAAAATAAATCCATCATTCATGATATTGTTCTATAACACTTACACATTAAGAATAATTTAATTCAATTTTTATTTTAGGGATATTTAATTAAAGATCTTCCAAGTGACCAGATATATTTTTTTTCATAGTTTTTCTACTTCTTCTAGAACCTTTTAATGTATTACCTAAATCTTTCCATAAATCTTGAATAGTACCTTTCCAAGCGAATCTAGCGGCTTTGGGGTGACCTCCACCTTGATATTTTTTAGCTATTTCAGATAAATCGATATTATCTTTTTTAGTTCTCATCATAATTGAATGTTCACTAGTATTGTAATGGTATGACCATAAAATAACAAAATCACAACTAGAGTTATTATCTGATATTTTATTAGCTAAATCTGAAGCTAATCCAACAGCTCCAAAATTACCTATCGCTACCTTATATGGTCCAAATTTCTTCTCAATTGTAATATGCATGTTACGTCTCAATAAATAATTTTTATATTCCAAATACTTAAAACCATCATCAATCAATTTCTGAACATACGCCGGATTTAATAGTTTATTCCAATCATTAAAATGATCTATATGATGGAATGGTAATTTAGTACCTAGAGCTGATATAAAAGCTTCTGTTTTTGATATTTGATTTAATCCCAAGTCACTGTCTTCAATATAGCGAATGAATTGCGGTATTTTCTGATCAGGATTAAAAACTCTCCATGTTATATATGCAGCCGAATGTTCTAGATCAATTATAGCATTAGGATGTTTAACGATATCAGATGCATAGGTTTGATGATGATCTATTAAAATAACATGTGTTGCTACTTCTTTGACCTTATTTAAATATTCAACTGACATAGAAATATCGACGAATATAACGTATTTTCTTTTATAAAATGATGGTTCTGGCATTTTGTCGGGCATTACACCTTGATAAGTTGCTGATCCTTTTAAGAATTGCCATACAGTCCATGCGGAACAGAAGCCGTCAATACAATTGCGATGATATACAACATGATCAATCTTATTTAAATCATAATCTAGTTCTTTTAGATTGTGATGCACTGTTTTTATGTCCATATTGATATTGATAATTTACTTTTGTTATGAGAAATTATTATCATAAAAAATTGAATTAAAATCCACTGATGTATAATGTTTATCAAAAAGTTTATCAAGAAATGATACTATCACGTTCAAAACATTTATTTTTAAATAATTTCCTAAACAATAATGTCAGATATTTATCAAAATCTTTTCCTAAAAACAGGATATCATGTGTTGTTCAAACTAAACTAACTAATGTCGGATCCTCAGATACATATTATTATAATAATAATAATAATATTAATACTAATAGTGTATTCATGTCAATTCCTTTGCAAAATAGTTTTCAAACAACGAATGTAATGTCAATGGATGATTGCAAACGTGTAACTTACAATAAAGCTGGTAATTATGCATCTATTATTACAAATGGACATGGTGACATAAATCTAATAAAATTAACAAAAGTTTCTAAATCACAAAAGGAATCAATAAGTATTTTTAGACCAACTCATGTAAAATTTGAAACATATCAGATTAAAACAAATGAAACAAAAACACTATCATATTATTCACATCCATATGACAAAGAAGACACCCCTTTAATATTTCTATGTGTACCTTCAAATCATCCCTGTGATGATAATAATATTAATATTAAATATGAATATAATATTCATGATGTGAAAGAAGGTCAAGCAGTCAAACACAGTATGATATTAAAATTTAACAAAGCTGGATTTCTGTATTATGTTGTTAAGGTACATGATAATTATTCAAAAAATCATGGATATGATATAGAAATACAGAAATATTATGTTTTTGAGTAAAATATATCAAATAATAATTGAATCGTTTAATCCTTATTAATTTTTTTTCAAATGGACAAGAAATTACTTCAACAATTTTATTCAAGATACAAGAAACATCTTGAATCAGATACCTTATCAATCTTCTGGAATGAACTCAATAAACGCGATTTCAAAGATCACTGTATCAAAGAAAAAACTAAAAAAATATCATATATCAAACGCCATATGCCTGATTATCACCACAAACATACCAGTACTACATCCAGATTATCTAATGTTCTCAAATATAATAATAATCCAGATATACCATCAAATATACTAGAAAATCATATAGACCCATTACAAAAAGATAAATTTCTGGATTTAAAAAATAGATTAATGATGTATAATGACAAAATGGAGGATGAACTTAATTTTATGCAAATGTGTGGTGAGCAACGTAATTTGTACCCATACAATGCTCTTAATACATATGTATCTGTATTACAATCTTTACATGATCGTGATATGTTCCTACATAGTCTAGTTAATCCACTTGTAGCTGGGAAGTGTGATAAAATATTCATTAATAACAATAATGTTGTTGATGAACCTGATATTATAGGAGTAACACGTAATAAATATGGATTATATGATCTTCTGTTGATTAAAATAACACCATATTATTGTTTTGATGTTAATATTATTGATGATTGGAAATTAAAGTATGGATTCTCTGCTGAAGTTGTTATTCTAGATATTGATTTAATTATTAAAAAACCGATTACATTATTTAAAATTTGGGGGAGATCTGACTTGATTGAAATATGTGTACGCGGTGAGTTTAATTTGATGGTTAATTATAAACCTTACTATTTTAATCAATTTGAATTTATTGAATTGATTGATCAGAAAAAAGATAATGTCGATAAAATTGATTTAGCACTTTCCAGGATTAATTTAAACATTCAATGACATCACATCTAAATACTCAAACAACTTCGATCCTAGGAAATTTAATAGGATTAACTGGGAAAAAGGGATCTGGCAAAGATACTATTGCAAATAAATTAAAGGAATATGGATATATTCAATATGCTTTTGCTGATCCTTTAAAAAGAGGAATTCAACATTTATTTGATTTATCAGATGAACAACTTTATGGTGTTGAATCAAAAGAAACAATTGATCCTAGATGGGGTGTCAAACCTAGACAACTTTTTCAGATTATAGGTACTGAAATATTTCAAAATACTATTCACCAACATTTAAAACTTAATGTTGGTCCTAAAAACCATTGGACTTTCCTATTTGAAGAATGGTATCGTAAAAAAATTCAAGAAAATCCCAATGTAAAAATAGTAGTATCTGATATCAGATTTCCACATGAACTAGAATGCGTTAAAGCTTTAGGAGGACAAATTATTAAAATTATTAGATCCAATAATACAAATAATATTAATAATATTAATCATAATATTAATGTAGATACACACTCTTCAGAAATATTAATCGATCAAATGGATAACGTTGATTACATAATAGAAAATAATGGTACTATTGATGACCTTAATAATAATTTGGTTAAAACTTTGAATTTTATAAAATAAATTTCTATAATAATTTCTATAATAGTAATAAATAATGAATATTATTAATTTTTTTAAATTAACACTAGATAATCCAGTTTCATGGGTTATTGTATTTTTTTTACTTGCAGCCATCATAACACCAATTTATTATTATGTAACACGTTTCAATAAAACTGTAGTTGTAAAAAAAGTATATGATTATAATAAAAGCCGTAATAGTCGTGGTTTAATGTTTGAAGATACTGAGTCTAATATCTATACTGTTAATAACCTATGGTTCAAAGGCGAATATGACTCAATGGAAGATTGGAATAAATTAAGTGTAGGTGGAACTTATTTAATAGAAGGATATGGTAAAAGAATCCCGATACTAAATATGTATCCACGGGTCTATAAAATAACTCAAAAATAAATTAATTATTGAAAACTTTTCTTTTATTCACTAGAAAGTTTTTAAAAAGTATTATTCCAGTTACTATTACAACTAGAACAATCTAAAATTTTTACTTTGTTTATCTAGAAAGTTTTTAAAAAGTATTATTCTAGATTCAATTACAACTAGAACAATCTAA
>Ga0214923_10007936_pt1 | contig 11437 bp, 7 predicted proteins | sample LL1510_MetaG_FD_177993 | JGI IMG/M metagenome (GOLD analysis project Ga0214923, IMG submission 177993) | Freshwater microbial communities from Lake Lanier, Atlanta, Georgia, United States - LL-1510 | ecosystem: Environmental > Aquatic > Freshwater > Lake | place: USA: Georgia | collected 2015-10-15 | reverse complement strand
TGCAGCGGTCGGTGATCCGTGAATACGGCAGGGCCCAACTGCAGGTCAACCCTCAGGGGGGGTCACCCTTGCTTCAGGGTATCCGCCAAGGCAGCATCGTATGGATGTCCCACGGGGATACGGTAACGGAATTGCCCCAAGGGGCCTTGCATACCGCCTCCACGGAATCCGTTCAGTATGCCGCCTTTGAATGGCCGGACCAAAGGGTGTATGCGATTCAATTCCATCCCGAGGTGACCCACAGCGAGGAGGGCATGCAGGTTTTGCGCAATTTTGTGTTGGGAATCTGCGGGATGAGTCCGTCGTGGACAGCGGCATCCTTTGTGCAACAAAGTATTCAAGATTTGAAGGCCCAAGTGGGGGATCATGAAGTAGTGATGGGGATTAGCGGAGGTGTGGATTCGACCGTGGCTGCAGTGCTCCTGCACCATGCCATTGGGGATTGTTTGCATGGGATTTTTGTGGACAATGGGCTTTTGCGTCAAGACGAATTCACCCAGGTTCTGGAAGCCTACCAACAATTGGGTTTGAGGGTCAAAGGGGTCAATGCCCAAAACGAATTCTACGAGGCCTTGGCCGGATTGGAGGAACCGGAAGCCAAACGCAAGGCCATTGGGAGAGTTTTTATCGAAGTATTTGAGCGTGAGGCGAATGCCATCCCGGCAGTGGCCTTTTTGGGTCAGGGAACCATCTACCCCGACGTGATAGAATCGGTATCGGTGCATGGTCCTTCGGCCACCATCAAATCGCATCATAATGTAGGTGGACTCCCTGATCGCATGAAACTCAAATTGGTGGAGCCCCTTCGCGCCTTGTTCAAAGACGAGGTCCGCAAAGTGGGGAGGGCCCTCAATATCCCTTCGATTTTGCTGGATCGCCATCCCTTCCCGGGTCCTGGCCTGGGCATTCGCATCCTGGGTCCGGTGGACAGCGCCTCTGTGCGTTTGTTGCAGCAAGCCGATGCGATCTACTTGGAGCACCTTCGCCGAAGCGGGTGGTATGATCAAATTTGGCAAGCCGGGGCCATCCTGCTGCCCGTCAAATCGGTGGGCGTGATGGGCGACGAAAGGTCCTACGAAAGGGTCGTCGCCTTGCGGGCTGTGCACAGTCTGGACGGCATGACGGCGGATTGGGTGCACCTTCCCTACGATTTGTTAGCCGAAATTTCCAACGATATCATCAATCGTGTTCGCGGCATCAATCGCGTGGTTTACGATATTTCTTCCAAGCCTCCAGCAACCATCGAATGGGAATAGGTGGACAGTCCGGGCGTTGGACCCTACGCACCCGGCAAGTTTTGGAATTTTTGGAATTTTGGGCAGGCCGCAACAGAACGGCGGCTTCGGATTTGTCAGGTTTGCTCAGGGAATATGCCCGTAAGTTCCCCCAAATGGGCTCACGGGACCGTAAGGAATGGTCAATGGGGGTGTACCAAGCGCTGAGGGCTCAGCGGATTTGGAGGTCCTCCGACAGGGCAGCCGATATAGCAGCCGATATAGCAGCCGATTTTGTCCCGTGGGCGCAGGCCCTAACCGCAGGGCTGCTCGCGATGCACGGGGAAGAGCATCCCTGGGTCGTTTATCTGCGGGAGCAATACCCCTCGAAGATTGATCTAAAAAGTGTTATTCAAGGAAATTCCTCGATGGGATTTCCTCACAGCGACTTTATTTCACCGCGGATGGTCGACGATATCCAATCCCCGGATCCTGCGGAAGGTACTTACGGCATCGAAAAATGGTTGCAAGAACAAGGATTACCCGGAATGGCCTGGTTGAGAATTCGAAGAGGCTATGAAAACGCCTTGGAAGAACGAATTCATCAGCAAGGCTGGACCGCCCCTCTCAAGTTTACCTTGATGCATTCTTCGGCATTGCAAGCATGGGCCATGCCCCTGGGTTTGGCCTTGAACGAATTGGAAGGGTACAAAGAAGGTTGGTTCGAGATGCAGGATCTTTCCTCCCAAAGGTTGGTGGAATGCATGCCGGTCAGCGCTGCCGGACGTTGGTTGGATGCCTGCGCGGGTTCTGGAGGCAAAACCCTTTTGCTCCACGAGGCTTATCCCGACTTGCAATGGTTTGTGACCGATTCCAGAGCAAGTATTTTGCAGGAATGTTCTCGTCGTTTTCAACGAGCAGGTTGGCGGAATTATTCCCGTGCGCTCACGGATTGGCTCAGTCCTGAACCTGCCGAGCTCGGTTCTTTTCCCTCTCAATTTGATGGGGTCTTGTTGGATGCGCCTTGCAGCGGATCTGGATCGTGGAGGAATCACCCTCATTTGCAACTTTTGGGGCCGCCCCTGAATCCCTTGGAATTCGGCGAAAAGCAAGGGCGCATGCTCGCGCGCCTATGGTCCAGGGTACGTTCCGGCGGGTATTTGCTGTACGCAACTTGCTCCGTGTATTCTTGCGAAAACGAGGAGGTTGTAAAGGCCTTCCTCGCCGCCAAAGAAGACAGCCATTTATGCTTGGATCGTTATTTGAATGCTTCCCCCCAAGGAGGCGATACCTTGTACGCTGCCCTGATCCAAAAAAAATAGGGATCAGTTCTTCCAATGCTCAGAAGACAGACAGTTTTCCAAGTTCAGGCCTCCCAATGTATTGCCAAAAGTGTAACAAAACCTTTTTCATGATATAGAATGTAATTTGCAATAAAATTGCGATGGAAAAGAATACCATTCTAAAACTTAACAAATCCTTTGAGGAATATGCCTACGAACAGGATGGCATTGAATTCTGGATGGCGAGAGAACTACAGAGACTTTTGGGTTATGCCGATTGGCGTAATTTTTTGAATGCTGTTGATAAAGCAAAAGAAAGCTGCAGCACCACTGGTGAAGCAATCATGGATCATTTCGTTGACGTCACCAAAACGATACCCATGCCCAAGGGCGCAAACAAGAAAGTACCGGATCTCATGCTTACCCGATATGCTTGCTACTTAATTGCCCAAAATGGTGACCCCAAAAAGGAGCAAATAGCCTTTGCTCAAAGCTATTTTGCCATTCAAACTCGAAAGCAGGAACTACTCGAAGAGCGGATTCAGCTTATGGAACGTTTCGCTGCTCGGGAAAAATTAGCCGCCACCGAAACGGAATTATCTAAAAATATTTACCAAAGAGGCGTTGACAATCAAGGCTTTGCTAATATTAGAAGTAAAGGCGATTGGGCCTTGTTTGGGGGAAAAAATACCAGTGCCATGAAACGTAAATTGGGAATTCCAGAAAATAGACCCTTGGCTGATTTTTTGCCGACGATTACCATTACAGCCAAACAGTTGGCCACTGAAATTACGAATTTTAACGTAAACAAAAACGACCTTAAAGGCGAAACGAAAATAACCAATGAGCATGTAAAGAATAACCAAGATGTAAGGGCTTTATTGGACAAAAGTGGCATTAAACCTGAAGCTTTGCCCGCGGAAGAAGATATTAAAAAAATGGAACGAAGAGTTAAAACCCTGGATAAAGATATTGCTAAAAATAAACTGAAAGGCAATTAGCCCAAGCGACAAACAGGTTAGAAAAAATGCGGATTGTTACCCAGCCGCAAAGGCCTGTTCCAAAGCCTGTTGCAAATCCTCCCATAAATCTTCCACGTCTTCGATGCCTACCGATAGCCTGATCAGGTTATCGGTAATTCGAAATTCTTTGCGTTCCTTGGGGTCCATAGCGCTGTGGGTGGTGCTGGCGGGGTGACAGGCCAGGCTTTCGTTGCTGCCCAGGGATACGGCCTGTTGGACGCATCGTAAGCTGTTAAGGAAGCGCCAAGCGATGCGATGGTCCTCTCCTCCATTCAGCCAAATTGAAAGCATCGCTCCGGATCCTGGATAGGCGAGACTTTGGATACCAGGATGTTGGCCCAACCTTTGGGCAATGATGCTGGCGTTGGATTGGGTAGCCTGCATACGAAGCTGTACGGTTTCCAAACTACGGGACAAGAGCCAGGCAGTAAAGGGACTGGCTGTATTGCCTAATTTGTTACGAAGAGGTCGGATGCGTCGTACAAGTGATGCGTCTCCAACACAAGCCCCGCAGACCAGGTCGCTGTGCCCGCTCATGGATTTGGTCGCGGAATAGAGGACCAAATCGGCTCCTTCCTCCAAAGGATGTTGCCAGCAAGGCCCAAGGTAGGTGTTGTCTGCCATCACCACCGGTCGCTTGCCGCTGATTGTCCATTGGTCTACCCAGGTCCGCAATCGATCCCATGACCATTGCTCGTTGGTCGGGTTGGCAGGGGTTTCGATGTAAAGGATATCCGGGATAGGGCTTGGAGCAGGATGGTGCGATTCTGTGGGCTGGCCTTGCCTCAATGGATAACAATGAATGCTCCAAGGCTCCAGAAAATCCTTCAAAAATTGAAGCGTTCCGCCGTAGATCGGGGTCGTATAGGCTAAGACCGATCCGGGCTTGACCAAGGCAAGCAAAGAGGTGGTGATGGCCGCCATCCCACTTTCAAAAGCCAAGGCTTCGTCGGGCATCCCGCCGATTTGGCCGCGCTCCCTGCCTTCCAAAGCGACCAATTGCCCTTCCACTTGCACCAAATTGGGATGACCCAATCGTGCATAATTAAAGGGGGCGGGCTCGTACTCCACGGCTCGACCTTGTTGCAGGGCAAAGGTGGCTGCACCGGCTTCGGCGCTTTCGAAGAGGTAGGTCGACGAGGCGTACAGTGGGGTCTTGGCGGCACCAAAATGCGGCAATACCCCGGGTTCTTTGGGCTGCACGGGATGGATGAGTCGGGTGGCTTTTCTTTTCATTGTCCGGAACTTGGAATACGGTACTCAAAATAAACCTGCCCCTCCGAATCATGGAAGCGGGTGGTGAGCAAGCGCTCCTTGGCAGGTCCCGAAAAATTTAATGTTGCGAAACCTCTTTTCAGGGACAAGGATTCCGGGATTCGGAAATCGTTTTGGTCCTTGTCGGCCACGGAATTGATACCACTGGTCAAAGGGGAGGAGGTAATGTCCCAGAAGACGACGCCTTTGTGTTCCATCTTGGAAATTTCGGAATGGTGTCGATCTCCGGTCAAGAAGATTACATTTCGTATGTTTTCTTAGGCCAATCGGTCTAGCAATTTGCGCCGCTCGCAGGGGTAATTGGCATAGGTTTCGTGAATCGCGTGGCTGTTCAGGATTTGACTGCCACTGGCCACCAGTTTGAAGGGGGCACGGCTGAATTTCAGGGCATCCACCAGCCATTCAATTTGGGCATCCCCCAGCATTCGTCTGGCGCAGGTGTCTTTCAATCGTTGGTTGTTGCGATGGTAGCGGTTGTCCAAAAGAAAAACTTCCACATCCATCCAACGGAATGCCGAAGTGATGCCTTTAAATTCAGGCATACCGTAGGAAGGGTTCGCCCAAAACAATTTGAAGGCCTCCAAACTTTCTCGCTTAAGGGGCCAGGATCCGGTGGCATCGTTAGGGCCGAAGTCATGGTCATCCCAAACGGCGTATTGGGGGCAAATCGCAAGCAAGGAGGCCATTGAGGGGGTAGCCCGGGTATGTTGATAACGGTTGACCATGCCTTGAAAACTCTCCCAATCTCCTTCCCTGAGGTAGGTGTTATCTCCTAGCCATAACATTGCCGAGGGTTGCAGGGCAGCGATTCGATCAAAAACTTGGTAATCACCACCATAGGATGGAGAAGGGCGATCGTAGGCCGGGTCATTGATGTAACTACACGAACCCATGGCGATGGTGAAATCCGGAGCGGGGTAACGGTGCAACCAATGGGGCTGTGTGCTGAATTCACCTTCGGCCAAGAGCAATTCTTGATCGGGGTAGGGACGACCGTCAACCGGTTCAGGGTCATCCTCATCCAGCAGGATGCGGTAGGAATAACGAGCGCCTTCATGCAGTCTATCTAATTCAAAAAGGGCGGTGTGGGCGGGTCCAATGCCCGTGAGCATACAGCGAGTTCCTACTTTGACCGCAGAAGTCGCGACCCAGGGCTTGCGGCTGCTGTCTTCGGCCTTGCTGATCAATTGGTATTCTAAACAAAGCGAAGCTTGCCTTCTGGTTTGGATCCAAACCGAGGCGTAACGCAAGCCGGCATGACCCAGCATAGGCCCTGAGGCCACAAGGGGATGGGCCGGTCGATCGATTCCCTTGCCTTGGCTCTGGGCTTGAGTTACGAGGTTGGAGCATCCGAAGATGATCAAAATCAAGGCCAGGCCAGCAAGGGTTCTTTTCATTGTGGAAAATTAGAGAGAAAATTTGAGCGCATAGGCCTACTTTTGAACAAATTTGGTTTAAATCAAGCAAATCGCCATGGCTACCCCTATCCTTGAATGCGTTCCCAATTTTTCCGAAGGTCGTCGTCAGGAGGTGATCGACAAAATCGCGGCGGCATTGGGTTCCGTGGAAGGTGCCAGGGTCCTGGACGTGGACCCGGGCAAGGCCACCAACCGTACGGTCATGACCTTGGTTGGTCCTCCGGAGGCCGTGGTGGAGGCCGCTTTTCGCGCCATCCGAGAGGCCTCCTTGAGCATTGACATGCGCAACCATCGTGGGGAACATGCACGGATGGGGGCAACCGATGTTTGTCCCTTGATCCCGATCTCCGGAATGAGCATGGACGAAGCCGTTTATTGGTCCAAGGTCTTAGCCCAAAAGGTTGGCAATGAATTGGGAATTCCTGTTTACCTCTACGAATATTCTGCCAGGGAGGCTTATCGACGCAACCTCGCGGAGATCCGATCCGGTGAATACGAAGGTTTGGAGGTCAAGATGAAGGATCCCCGCTGGACCCCTGATTTTGGTCCCCATACCTTCCAACCTGCATGCGGTGCTACGGTCATCGGTGCCAGAGATTTGCTGGTGGCATACAATGTTAATTTGAACACGGTATCCTCGCGCTTGGCCAATTCCGTGGCTTTTGATGTGAGAGAAGCAGGGAGGGTGCTTCGTGATGGTCATCCGTTGACAGGCAAAATTCGCCTGGATGCCCAAGGGGAACCGGTCCGCCAGCCGGGCACCTGCAAATCGGTCAAAGGGGTAGGTTGGTACATCGAGGAATATCGCATGGCCCAGGTTTCCATGAACTTAACCCGCCTTGCGGATACCGACCTGCATGAGGCTTACGAGGCGGTCTGGGAATCGGCGAACCGTAGGGGACTTCGGGTCACCGGTTCCGAGTTGGTCGGTTTGGTTCCTCTCGAAAGTATGCTCAAGGCGGGACGATATTTTATGCGCAAAGCGGGCAGGTCCTCCGGAGCATCGGATGGAGAATTGATTGAATGCGCGGTGCAGAGCATGGGGCTGAGGCAATTGGGTGACTTTGATCCACGTCGCAAAATCATAGAATATGCGATGGAGGCACCCTACGGTCCCTTGGTGTCTATGAGCTTGGGGACCTTTGCGGACCTGACCGCCAGCGATGCCCCTGCACCCGGTGGGGGTTCGGTGGCCGCTTATATGGGAGCCTTGGCCGCTGCCTTGGGGGCCATGGTGGCCAATTTGTCGGCTCACAAAAGGGGTTGGGAAGCCCAAACCCTTGCGTTTTCGGATAGTGCAGAGGCCCTGCAAGCCATCAAAAATCAATTGTTACGCGCTGTGGACGAGGATACTCGAGCCTTTGAGGGGGTGATGCACGCCATGGCCCTTCCCAAGTCCACGGATGCGGAAAAAGCCAATCGCGCGGAGGCGATTGCTCAAGCCAATTTTCATGCGTTGCAGGTTCCCTTGCAGACCATGGAAGTCATTACACCCTTGTTTGAGTTGTTGGAACATATGGTACACCAAGGCAATCCTAATTCTCGTTCCGATGCTATGGTGGGCTTGCAAGCGGCATGGGCTGCCTCGGAAGGCGCTTATTGGAATGTCATCATCAACGCAGGTCCCTCTGCTGAGCGTTCTAAAGAAATTAAAGATTTATTAGGCAAAGCGGATGAAATACGAAAAATTTCAAGAGGCATTATGGATAGGGCAATTTCATCAGGCGAAATTCTATTAGGTTAATATCTTATTGTACGATTTAATTAAAACAAGATTTTTCATCGAAAGAATAGATCAAAAAAATAAATGAAAAAATATATTTTACTCTTTATCTCGTTGTTTTGTTATGCCGGCTCGCTCTATGCCCAAATCCCGGGCAGAGATTTTCTTAGAAATCAAATTAAGGAGTGGGGTGAGTGCAAAAATGTAGCAATGACCAAAACCGGCGGAGATGTGGCCTTGTTTGGGTCAAATGGATGGGCAGCACAGGGTGCACCTGTAGCAATGACCAACAAACTCAAAGAATTAAATAAAAACAGTGAGGAAATTCGTGAAATCGTCTTAACGGAGGACGGTAGTTGGCTGATTTTGTGGGGAGATAATGGAATTAACTCCTATGGGATTCCTCCCTCATTGTACCAAAAACTCAAAAAATGGAACACCGAGGGTGAACGAATTACTTCGGTAACCTTTAATGATCAAGGCGATTGGATTGTTATCTCCAAAAAGAAATATTCGGCATCAAGCGCAAAGGTCATGGAACAATTAAAGGCGGGAGAGGATAAACACGGTGAGTTATGGGCCGCTCACTTAACGGATGAAGGTTTGGTTATATGTTACGAGAAAGGATATACATTTGTTGGTAATGTCCCTGAGAATTTAAAATTAAAGCTACAGGAGACCTCTATAAACGTATTTAGAATTAAGTTTTTAAGTGATGGCGCATATTTTTTCGCTGATCTTAAAGGGAATTTTGCTTATTTTATGTAAAATAAAATTTTTATTTAAACAAGATGTTTATTTCATTTTGATTAATTCACCTAGGCCTCTACCAGGAAATTTTATTTGAATAGAATCAAAGTCAGAGCGTAATTTTATTCGAAGGCTGTGCCGTGGATGTACTGTTTCGAGCAAGGTCGAAGGGTCTTTGATTTTGCTCATGGGTTGGTAAGCGCCGCGGGGTCCGCCGTAATAACGTGCCGAATGCAGTTTGCGGTCTGCAAATTCGAACACCGCTTTGGCGGCTTCGGTTTTGTTCAGCGCCGACCATAAACTATCGTTGCCGCGCATCCAATAACAGGTGACAGCATTGCCTTCGAGTTCAAACTCTTGAAGTTCGTTGTTCATGAGCCGAGCACGGGCTTTGGAACCGCTGGCTTGATGGTACATGGGGTTTGGAATGGAATCGGCCATTTCGCTCAGCGCGGTGATCCCCTCAAAGTCCATTAAACTCAGGCTGTCATTGACTCTTTTCCATAACATTCCTTGAGATTCCAGCTGGGTTGGGCCTTGCCAAGCCAGCAGATTTCCGTTGGCTTGCAAGGTGGAATTTGCGCGGTTAATGCGCACGGTATTGCTTCGCATAACCCAATCCTTGGACAGGCAAACCGAGCTGTCGTCGGTCCATAGGAATATGGAATCCCGTTGAGGCTTGCGGTATCCTTGCAGGGAGGACGTAATCCAATGCATGCTGTCGCGGGTGGAACAATCCAGTAGCCAGACATGTCCTGAAGCCATGAATCCTTGACTTTGCGTCAAATTCACAGGGTTTGGTGGGTTAAGACCCATACGCAAGGCAGAATCCAATTTCAAATGGTCGGCTCGAATGCGAATATGCTCCACCGTATCCAGCCAATGCGCATGGCCGTCGGCACGAGCCATGTTCCGTTTCTGGTCCATGAACAAGGTATCGGCGAGGATGAAATGCCGTCGGTCCACCACCGCCCAAGCCGCATGCACGGGTCCTGTACCTGACTTGCCCTCCGTGTGGAGCAATAACTTGGCGGATTGGATTTGATAATGTCCTGCATCGCCTTCAAAGGTTCCTTGAAGGCTATGAATTCTGGAACGGGCCATCAGGATAAGGCAATCAACTTGTGCCATGTACCTGCACAATGAGGTATGGAGTTCCATCTCCGGATGATTGACAACAACTTGTTCGCGAAAGGTATAATCGCGTCGGTTCAAGTCGCCCATTCCATGTCGGCTGCTGATGCGCACTCCACCTTGCCTGAGGACTCCTCCAAGTTCATAGCGGGCTTCGTTGCGAGCACTGTTGAACCAGAGCGTTGGGGTTTCAAGGGACAAATCGTGATGTCGGCATCGGACATCGCCTTCGAAATACGCCTCTTGATCGCTTGTGTTCCAATACATTTTCTGCGATAGAATGACGAAGCCGTCCTTGCCGTTGAGTTTAACCTTTCCTTCGGCTTTAGCTATACGATCGCCTCCCGATAACGCCACTTGATTGCATTGCAAGATCATTCCACGATGCTTGAGAACGACGCCACCGCTAAGGGTTTTGGTGGTTCCTTGGGGACCTCTTTCGAATCGACCTTCTCCGGATTCTATAATCTCAAAGGCGTTGGGGTCATCGAGAATCCCTGGACCAATGCTTTGAGCTCGTAGGGATGAAGACCCAAGGGCCAGCCCCAGCATCCAAACCACCCAACGTTGAAGGAATCGTGCGCTCATTGGGCCAAAAATACCCCCATACCTCTAAATTTGAAGGTATTGATGAAAATCCTTGTTTTGGCGGGTTGGTACCCGCAGTATGGACGAAGTGGAAACGGCATCTTTATTGTGCGGCATGCGGAAGCATTGGTCGCAGCCAGCAAGGGTATTGGCAAGGAAATTACCGTGGATTTGATGGCTGTTCAACCTATTTCGTGGATGCACGCCTCAGGACATATCCAAGGTAATTCAGGGTTTCTTCTTGAAGCGCAGAACTTGCTTCCTGGTGTGCAGAGGTTTCTTCCGGTCGAGCCGGTGCGTCATCACCTAAGGACGTACCAGGATGCCGGTTGGGGAGCCCTGGCCTTGTGGAGGCAAATCAAGGCATGGCGTGCCCTTTGGGCGGCCTACAAGGAGCATCACGGCGCTCCACCGGATATTCTTGTGGCGCAGGTCTCCTGGAAGTCAGCGCTAATCGCCGCTATCAGCGGTTTGCCCTTTGTGGTGGTGGAGCATTGGTCGGGTTGGTTGCAAGACAAGGCTCCCTATGCTTGGTGGCAACGCATCTTGGTCACCCTTAGCCTGCGCAAAGCTTCCAAGGTACTGGCCGTTTCGCCCTGGCTGGCTGAGGCCATTCGCCTCAAGGTCCCTGGTTTGCAGGTGGAGGTTCTGCCCAATGTGGTGGAAGAGCATTTTTGGACATCACAAGAGCGAGTGCCCGTGGAAGATTCCAAACACTTTTTGCATATATCGGATTTGGCCGAAGTCAAAAATCCAAAATTGCTCATGGAAGCATGGGTCCAAAGCGGATTAGCCACCCACGGATATCGCTTGCGCGTTGCCGGGGAATATTCGGCGGATCGTCATGAGGAATTTCGAGAAGTCCAAGGCATCGAATGGCTGGGAGTTTTGGATAGCTTTGGAGTGGCCAAAGAACTTAGAGAGGCAAGGGCGCTTTTGTTGCCCAGTCTCAGGGAGACCTTTTCGATTGTGACGGTGGAGGCGTTGTTATGCCATTGCCCGGTATGGTTGGGGTACCCGCCTTTGTTGG
>Ga0214923_10007935_pt1 | contig 11438 bp, 12 predicted proteins | sample LL1510_MetaG_FD_177993 | JGI IMG/M metagenome (GOLD analysis project Ga0214923, IMG submission 177993) | Freshwater microbial communities from Lake Lanier, Atlanta, Georgia, United States - LL-1510 | ecosystem: Environmental > Aquatic > Freshwater > Lake | place: USA: Georgia | collected... | reverse complement strand
CTGGATCTAGGTCTGGGATTATGACTGTTCTGAGTTGGAAGCTGTCGTAGAACGGTCCCTGGCATAGTGGGGCCAGGTTGAAAGGTTGGTCTGACATGACACATGTGATTATTGGGTCTTCGGTTTCGTCGTATTCGATTTCGTGTTCAACTTCTAGTTCTTCAAGTATTTCGGATATTTCGTCGACTGTTATGTAGTTCATAATCATTGCGTCTGCTTTCTGTTGGGGTTGAATTTGAACATGATGTGGCTTTTGCTGCTGTGGGAATTCTTGTTTCGGCACACTGGTGGTTCAATAACTCGGACGTGCAAAATGATTTCGTTGTCGCATTGTGGGCATCGCCAGATGTCGTTTCGTTTCGGAATTGGTTCGTGAAGCACTATTAGTCCTTGTGGTTGGTTAATGAGGGTCAGCACTATAATCACCTCTCTTGTAGGGTTTGCAACATGGGGTCAGAGTTAGTACCTACTACGTAGGTACTAAAAATATTTTTTCCACACTCTTTGTGGGTTCGGATGTCTATTATGTTTCGGTGTTTTTCTTCTCGGTAAGAGTACGAATGATTTGTTCGTAGGTTTCTTCGGCGAGTGCCCGAATTTCATCGTCGGTCATCTCGTTAAGTGGCCTTGATGGACGTAAATAGATGCGCTCATTTGGCTTCTTTTCATTCATCATTTCTCCTCATCGTTCCTAGCGTTACCACCGGTTTGATACCGGTTGGTGACTTTCAACGGGCTAGGTCCCTCAAGTCGTCTTGATGATTGCTCATTTAGTATACCACATGAGTCTTAGAAAGTTAAAAGTGGGTTGATCAGCCTCGTTATACCCGTGCGTTATCTGGTGAGTTAGCGATGCATGAATTTCATTGAAGTTGGTTATGGTGAAATTTATGAAGATTCGTTATCGAGGAGCGGTTTTAGTTTTATGCGTTGGGCTATTTTGGGCAGCGTCCTCCTTTTATCAGCCTGTGTCAGCAATTTCGTTGACCCAAATCAGTGATGGTCAAAAATGCGGAAAACTGAACAATATTAGAAATGATGGAATCTTTTATTACTTGTGTGTTAAGCAAGATAGAAAAAAAGTTTGGAAAATTCAGGGACGCATTGGTCCTAGTCCAACGGCAACGCAAACATCGTTAGCTATTACGACTACGACTACGACTACGACTACGACTACGACTACGACTACGACTACAACAATGGCTCCACGTAAGCCACCGAGTGGTGATTACTGGGAAAAACAGAATTTAAACTCCTCGGATATTCTGATGTACGGCAATCCGTACCGTTTATATTTATGCACTAATGGAAGTGCAAATTCTGTTTTAACACTTTGGGTGAACGTTCTGAATACATGGGTAAAACGTGCCGAAAGCTATGGGACGACGAGTGATTCATCGTGTTCGGGCGATTACCCGACAACTCAGAGCTTTTATTGGTTTATCGATTGGTCGGGAACACCAATTTCTAATACGCGCGCAACACTAGATTTAAAGGTGACTGGATTGAGCCAAGATTACTTTTACAACCGAACAATTTGGCCTTCACAGGGGGCTGCGAATCAAGAGGCTTCTGAGTTAGCCCGCAAAATTGCGTGTGCTTTCGGCAAAATTACAGGTTGCAAATAGTTTTAGCGACACGGCCTTACAGGGTTATGGCGGTGGTAGTAACCAGTTGGCATTCCATATTTCCTGCAATTGGTTCGACAAACGTGGCATCCGTTTCCGTCTGTGCCTCCTGAGTGTGATGGTTGGGCAGAGGTCGTCATGGGAACAGGTATAAGTGTTAGGGCCAGTGCACCTAAAACAATCTTGCGTTTAATGTTTTTGATTTTCATGGGACTACTCTTTTCGCGTCGAGGACACTTATGAGACAGAGTATAGCTAAGCCTACGAATCTCTCTGATTTAACAGAAATTCAAACGATGTTACATATAGGTGTTAGGTTTTGGGTCACGCGGTATTGGACTGGGGGATAAAGGTGAAGTTGCCAAAGCTGAAGAAATGGCATTGGGTTGTCATTGTCTTGGTAGCGATGTCGATAATTGGGAACCTTCTTCCAGAACAACAACCAGTCGAAGGTGCTGAAACAACGTCACCTGTGGTTCTTCTTTGGATTCCCGTAATTGCTCTCCCTATCTATTTAGTATTGTGCTCGCGTAAAAAGAAAAAAGTTGCCCAAAAAGCCGCTGAACCCTCGGTAGAAAAATTCCAAAAAGAAATCAACGAACTTAAAGAGGCAATCGAGTTTTTCTCCAATCACGAAAACCAATACAACGAAGCGCAAACAGGTGGGATTATCGCCAAAAAAGATGAACACGTCATAGCGATAGTTTCCGAGGTTGGGTTAATTGAAAGTCGCCGTGGCCCAACCGAATTTAAAGGTGGCTCAACTGGTGTGTCATTCAGGTTGACAAAACGGGTATCAGTTCGCAAATCGGGTTCGCGAGGCACAGCAACAGCGGGAGAAGAAACACCGACCGTTATTGACCAAGGGAAATTCGTTATCTCCGATAAACGCGCCGTGTTTGTTGGCAATAAGCAGTCAAGGGAGTTCGAATGGGACAACCTTCTTTCCTACGACATGCAAATGATTGGAAAGAAAAACGCGATACTTTACCTTCCTGTGTCCAATCGTCAGAAAGTCTCGGGAATCGCATCTGACTTAGCGGCAATCGAACAAGTGCATCAACGGGTCGCATTCGGTGTGGCCGTAGCAACTGGACGAAAAGATGACTTTATAAAAATATTGAACACTGAACTAAGCGAAGCTGAAGCAGAACTGAAAAGTTTTGAACAGTACCCAGCTGGGCAGTAAGCGTAAAACTAAGCAGCAAGGATGTTTATGAGTGATTTAACCTGGACTTTTGTTTTCGTTGCAGTGATGTTACTGACTCTTGTTGGTTGCATAATTTGGCAAGCGATTCGGCAGGTCTTGCTATTTCGTAATACGCGTCAGTGGACACCAAAATTTGTGATTTCGGCAGTGTATTTAACGATGTTCACAATCGGAGTAGTTAATTCAATCATTTCAGTTTTCCGTTAAAGGTATTCACTTCTTTTCGGGAGAGACTAGAAACTGCGCGATTCGGGCAGTTACTACAGCCAAAGTACTTACTCCGACAACCATGGTGAAAACCGCGATGATTTTTCCTGCAACAGTAACAGGGTAGATATCGCCGTATCCGACTGTTGTAATAGTTGACGCTGACCACCACAAAGCGTCAAAAAATGAACCAACTCTTCGGCCTTCGCCAACATCCTCAGCAATGGTAAATGCGACTGCTGAAATAATAAGTGTTAAACCAGAGATACCGAAGGCGACTGAGGCTGCTTTTTCTTTAAAAAACTTCCGACCTTGTTCTTTTGACGCGGCACCGATTCCAATCACTCGACTTAGTGTTCCAACAACACGCAATGCTCGTGCGCCTCGCAGGATGCCAAGAAACCCAAGCGCAGGTAATAGTGCTAAGAACTGAGAAATAACGATTAACAGACTTGCCCACTGTGTGCGCACGTATTTCGACCGATTGTCGGTGACCGCTAGCTCTGCGATGTAGTCGATTGCGAACGCGATAAACACGAGAACGTTGACAGCGACTAGAAAATTTTGGTCAGCGTCTGAAAGTCTGTCAGCAATAATTTCCAAGAGAAGTAAAGGCAGGCTGCCGACAGCTATAACTAGAAGTGGTAAGTCAGTCCATCTACGCCAGGTTGCCAGACGAGGAGACGTGTCCGCATTTGTCATGTACTCATTATTGCTTGTTGACTCTTGAACGTTTGCTCATTTATCGAATTCAGTGCAATCAACAGACAAATCTGTGCGACTTGGCGGACTCTGCTTGAAGGCTAGAGTCAAATTATGGGCGCAATAACGAAACCTCTGAAAGTTTGTTTTGTTGTAATTCTTACGTCCTTAATCCCTGCGTCGGGTGTCAATGCTGACAGCACACGCTCAGTGGTTGAGACGGTAAGCAGCCCAGTGTTTCCCTTTGGAGAAAATGGGCTTTGCAGCCAAAATTGTCCTTCTCTTGGTTTGGGTGCGGTTGTTGACTTCCTCTCGATTTCCGTTCTTGGTCAAAATTCGACTGGTCGACCACGGGCAAGTCTGAATGCAGGGGACACAATCGCGATTATGTTTGTGGGCTTAGATAACGGTGGCTATAGCAATTGGTGGGACGTAAAGGCAACACTTGTTTCGGACATAAACGGCTCACGTGCTTCTTTAGGTAAAGGAGAACGCGATGACGGCAATGACTTTAAGTCGATAAAAGTTTCATGCGACCGCTATTTCAATAAATGCAATCCGAGCACGGCTTGGCAGATGTTAAAAATTCCTACATCTTTTCCTACTGGTTCGTACTCTGTTGAACTCGAGTTCACGCCTTTTGCGACCAGCGCTCTTCCTGTAGTTACACACCTGTTTGGTCCAGGGGTTTTGACTGTTAATGGAGCGGCAGCAGCACCCAGTACTTCGTCGACAACGAAGGGATTGAATGGGCGTCCGTGCGTAAATCTCGGTCGGATTCGCGTAGACCAAGGAGTTCAGTACGCATGTATCAAGTCTGGGTCGAAAAAAGTATGGCGGAAAATTGCGTAAACATCAAAAACCAGTTTTAAATTTGGTTAATTAGAAAATTGACTGTAGCTGTGAAGCATTCATATAATATGACATGGGCCAAAAATGGGATCTTTTAATCAATCCTTCTAGTGAGGAAGTAAGCAACGCTTGTAGAGCTTTCGCTGAGTCTCACAAGATACAAATTCAGCCCCGGCTCATGGAGTCACTGCGCCGAGGCAGTTTTGACTCTGATATAGCAAAAAACTTTTTAGTGTCACATGAAACCTATTTATATGGTGTTGTTAGTGTCCCAAGTTCTTCGTCAGATGGCTTAGCTGATTTCGTGCAAGTTACTTTGTTGGCTTGCGAAAGTCATCTTTTGACTTTCGCCACCGGCGTAGCAATCCCGAATTCAATAGGTGGCACCTATATTAAAGATCTACAAGATATGTCCAAGCGCTTCAATGGTTCAGGTGGTTCCATTGGAAAGTTAATCAGTGATCTAATTGCGCTTTCTTCCGATGTATTGAATAATTTTGTAAGAGAAGTTAGAAAAGTTGTTTCGAGTTTAGACTCTCAGTCGAACTCGTTTGTCGCCGGCAAAGTACTCACATCTTGCGAGACTGAATTGTTGAGCGTCAAGCCAGTGATGGCAGGGTTGGCTCAAATTGCAGAAGATATTGCAAATGACAAAGTTGATTTGAGATCTGAAAGTGGTGTTGAACTATTAAATAGAGAATTAGAAATTGACTTAAAGATGCTAAGTCTCAGAGTTGGTCATATAGATTTATATCTTCAAGAAGCACTCAAGCTAGTGGACGCTGGCCACCATAGGATTAGTAATCAATACAGCCAAGAAAATTCACGTAACATGCATCTCGTCCTATCTCTGATGGTTCTTTCTATAAGTCCGATTTTGATGCTCAATGTCTATTCGCAGTTTTTTGCAGAAGGCGAAAGGTGGAGTAGTAGTTTCAGCTCACAATTTTTTTGGATACCAATTTCTGTAGTCCTGGCTGTTGAGTTGATTTACTTCAGGAAAATTAAGTGGTTAGCATCGTCAAAAAATTCAAAAAACTTACAAATTCCGATAAGTAAGCAGAGCTAAAAGTGAACAAGAAGCGATCGTTTTTAGTCCCGGTAGCTATGGCTATGCAGCTTCTCGCAGAGACTATGTTTCCTGGGAAGACCAGCGCATCAGCGCCAAGTAATTTTCAAGATTCAAAAAATGATGGAGTGCGCAACGCGATTGAAGTTGTCTCAGGGAGTAAGTCCAAACTCTGGGCCGAGGCGAAATTGAAAATCACCTCAGACGGTGTGTTCATGGGTCATAGATCTCATAGCTCACATAGGTCGCATTCTTCGCACTCGTCCCATAGATCGCACTCATCCCATTCTTCTCACAGCTCTGGTTGGCATTCTTCCCATTACTCAGGTGGCGGTGGTGGTGGCAGTAGCGGTTGGATAAATCCAACACCTTCAACGACTACAACAACCTCACCTATTCGAACAGAAACTCGGGAAAGTGGTGTAGTTAGTCAGCCTTACAAGTTGGAGAGCTGTTGGACGAGCTCTAATCGGTCAGCCATGTTCGGGGTAGTTGTACATTTACAGCTAAGGCGCGCAGATGGAAGTTGGTATACACCAGATCATGTACCAGGCAAACTCGCAGATCCGTCAACAGTGGTAGGTACTCGTTGTCCGAAAGGGCCAACCGATCTTTCGGCGACTACGTATTGGACACCACCGCAGCCAGGTACTTATTATGCTCGACATACGATTGTAGCTAGTGCACAAACTGGTTTCGTGAATATTGAAGGCACAGTTATTTATCAGATAAATATTCGTTAAGGCAGTATTTACTTGCTGACTGATCCGCATATCGTAAATTTTGATTCTGCGGTATTTTCAGTTGAATCGGTGCAGAAAGCCGTTTATCGCATGGGCAATAAAATTTTTGCCTCAATTTCATTAGACAGAAATTTGATTCGCCTTGAAATCGAGGTCAAAGACAAAAAAGCGACTATTGAAGAGATTTCTAATGAGTTGCGACAAACAGTAAATGATTATTCGTTAAGAGAAAAAATTTCTGCTGAAACTCAAGAGGTGAGAAACGTAGTCTTGGCGACAGCATTCTCAAGGGTCGTTAGTCAAGAAAACGAATAAAGGCGCAAGGTGGTCACTTCACTTTTGCAAGATAATCAAGAACGCAAAGTATATGAGTGGCTGCCTTTTCGTTTTGATCGACTGAGAAGTGGTGGAGTTGTTGTAACCAACATGTTAGGTGAGTGGTTAAAGCTTTCTGATAGCGAGTTTAACGACCTCGCAGGTAAGGTGTTTTCAAAACCGGAGTTATTGATAAAATTAACTTCAAAACACATTATCCGAATCAAGAATGACAAGCTGCCTGTAAGACTTTTGGCGCTGAAGATTGCAACGAAAAATAAAAATCTTAGTTATGCAACGGGCCTTCACATATTTGTGGTGACTTTAAGGTGTGAGCACGCTTGCGAGTATTGTCAGGTTTCTCGGCAGAATTCAAGAAATACAGAATTTGACATGGCGGAAAGTGATGCCTATGCGGCATTAGCGATCGCATTCATGAGTCCTTCGCAGAATATAAAACTTGAATTCCAAGGTGGCGAGTCTTTGTTGAATTTTGACTTAATCAAAAAAATTGTAATACGCGCTCAGGAAATGAATATTCGGTTTAAAAAAAATTTAGCTTTTGTAATCGCCACAAATCTTGCTGTTATTGATGATGAAATTCTTAGTTTTGCAAAAACACATAACATTTTTTTTTCAACATCTTTAGATGGTCCGAGTTCGCTTCACAATGCAAATCGTTCAAGACCTGGGAAAAACAGTTGGGAACTAGCAATTTCTGGTATTGAAAGAGTGAGAAAAGAGTTAGGCCACGATCAAGTAAGCGCACTAATGACTACAACTGATCGAAGTTTGACTATGCCCAAAGAGATTATCGATGAATATGTGAGAATGGGATTTCAGGAGATCTTTCTTCGGCACCTTTCTCCATACGGTCATGCTGTCAAATCAGGTGCAAACTTGAAGTACAACAATCGCAGGTGGTTGAATTTCTATTTTGAAGGCCTTGAATACATCATTGAACTGAACCGAAACGGAACAGAAATAGTCGAAATTCTTGCTTCGACCTACCTTAAGAAAATGCTGACGAACAGCTCAGGTGGCTATGTCGATTTGGCTACGCCAACCGGCGCCGGGCTTGGTGCTTTGGTTTACAACTACGACGGTGATATTTACGCATCAGATGAGGGTCGTATGTTGAAAGAAATGGGTGATGAAACATTCAAATTAGGTTCTGTCCGCACCCATACATTTAGTGATGTTTTGTTATCTGATTCTTTACTTAATGCCGTAGAAGAATCATTTGCCCCTAGTAACCCAATGTGTTCAGACTGCGCATTTGAGAGTCACTGTGGCTCTGATCCTGTGATTCACCACGCAACTCAGGGAGATTTTGTTGGTTTCAAACCGTCATCAACCTTTTGTGAACGCACAACCGAGATCGTTCCATTTCTAATGGAAAAATATGAGACAGATCGCTTTTGTCGAGATTTATTCACTCGTTGGTCAGTGCGATGATAAATCTTTACGGTCGTGCCACAAACCAAAGTATAAAACGAAAACTTAAGCGGCTTGTCTACCGACTAGATAAACATTCAGAAAATGAATCGGACTGGTTTTCGCTCTGTTCAAGTGATTTTCAGGACGAAGCTCGCTCATTGACTCTTGTCAAAAATGGAAGAATACCACCAGATGAAGGAACGGAGTACGTCACAGCCCCAGCCGAGCTGGGTTATTTAGTTAATGGCGACATCATTTCATTATCTGTTGACGCAAGCAGAATTAATGTAATTTGGCGCGGCAATGCGAATGCTAACTCGTTGCTTCTAACTGAACGATGTGACAACTATTGTCTGATGTGTTCCCAGCCACCAAAAACAAAAAATGATGACTGGCTTTTAGATCAGGCGTTTGATGCGATTTCTTTGATGCCACAGACTGCTAAAGAAATTGGTTTTACAGGCGGAGAGCCGACTTTCTATGGGCAGAGATTTATTGACCTGGTAGGACATGTCGATAAGTGTCTTCCCAATACAGCGTTACACATACTTTCAAATGGCCGTAAGTTCAGTGATTTTAGTTTTGCCGAAAAGTATGCGTCATTTGCTAATAAAAATACGATGGTGGGAATACCGGTTTATGGCGCAGAAGAAACCCTGCATGATTATGTGGTGCAGGCAAAAAACGCTTTTAATGAAACCGTTAATGGGGTTTTAAATCTTGGCGAACTCGGTCAATTAATTGAAATACGTGTTGTGTTACACAAAGCGACGGCGCCACAAATTGTTCAAATCGCGGAGTTCATTTGTAGAAATCTGCCATTCGTTGATCAAGTCGCACTTATGGGTCTCGAAATGATGGGTTTAGCTCGGGGAAATTTTAGTCAAGTCTGGATTGATCCGATTGAATACATTGAGGAGCTCGCAGAGGCCGTTCAAATGTTGGCAGCGAACAAGATTCATACGATGGTTTATAACCACCAGCTCTGCGTGTTACATCATGACATATGGCGGTTTGCTGTTAAATCAATCAGCGACTGGAAGAATGAATATGACGCTGTTTGTAAGTCGTGCGAAGTTGTTGATACCTGTGGCGGATTTTTTCATTCAGCAAAGTATGGTTCAAGTAGTCATATTCAGCCGATGACGCGCGATGGTTATCCACTAACAAATAGACCGAATATACAAAGTCTAGTCACTAGCGTCTCAAACCAAGATACTTGGAAACGAAGATCAATTCCAGTTACCGCCAGCGATTAAGTGTTATCGAGGGTAAACCTAATATCATCTTGTTCAATGATTGTAAAATTGTCTGCTAAAGCGGATTGTGGAATATTTGACAGCTCGTGGGAGTGTTTACCGACGGGTTCAAAAGTTTTTATTTTGGTCTTAGGAATTGGTGTTATTGCATTTTTTGTTTTGGGGCTTTTGGCACTTGTTTCTCAAGGAGTGCAGAGTGCAAAGTTAAGCACCGCTTTGAGCGACCCTAATAGTCCTGAATCAAAAAAAGCTGCAATTGATAACTATGAGGCTTTGGTATCCGACAAGCTGACTCAGCTGAAATTACTTGAAACTTACGAAACTCTGTTTGACGAACTCGGTGACACTTCTTTTGTTTCAGACAGCGACGAACAGGTGATTATGCAGGTAACAGGCGCGACTCTAGTTGAGACGAAACGTTTACCAAGCACTTTTTCTGGCACTTCATCTGGTGCAACTATACGTTTGACAAAACGCGTTTCGGTTCGTAGTAGTAATTTTGGGGGTCAGTCAATACCGGGGGCTGAAATGCCGACGATTGTAGACATTGGCCAATTTGTTATAACTACCAAAAGAGCTGTTTTTATCGGCCCCAAGCAGACACGAGAATTTGAATACTCAAAATTGTTGAGTGTGTCTATCCAGAGAATAGGAAAAGACGCATCCATACTTTATCTACCTGTTTCAAACAGAAAAGGTGTTTCAGGCATAGGTGCGGCAGAGCCTTACTTGAATCAAATTAAGGCACGTTTAGATGTTGGGATTTCTCTGAAGCGTGGATCAAAAGAACAAATGATTGGTAAGTTAAAAAGTGAAATTGATCAACTCAGGAAGTCTCCACCACTCGGATATAAACCGGACTTCTGATAAGAAAGACGACATTATAAATTAGTGAAAGCTGAACTTAGTGAAGTTAGGGCTGCGTTCTGACCCCTTAAAAGTAGTTGCATCTTCTATCAGGTAAGTAACGTTTGAACAACGGGGATGGGAGGATGGACGTGAAACGGATCGAAATTACACCTGACCAATTTGTTAGCGAGCTGCGTTAAGCGGACTGGTCGTTGGCGGGAGTTTAACGCTGGCTGAATTGATGCGACCGTTGAGATCATATTACGTTGACAGCGTTGTTTGAAAATCGAGTGCCAAAATTAGCTTGCACTTACGCAAGACTTCTATGGGGTGCGGTCATTGACTGCAAAACTGGAGAATTTAGATCCGCCATAAATTTGGCCCGAACATTACCTTGCGCAGCGCTAGTGTTTTGCTTGTGGGTTTTATAACCAGGGCACTAATTCCGCGTTCGGTGCGTAGAGCGGTACATCCCGTCAGAGCAGTCAAGCGTGCGGTTACGCCTCGTCCTGTCAAGAGGGTAATGCGAGCTCTACATCCGATTGATAACGCAATTTATGGCGTAACTAGGAAGCTCAATACGCGTCATCGATCTAATTCCAGCTCTCAAAAATTTGAACACTCAGGGTGCGATATCCAACATAGAACTGTCGAAGCGTTAAATAATTGTAGAAATGGTCAGGGCAATGAGTCGGTTCGAAAAACTCCTCAACACGTAAATCAATACGGACGTCAGCGATTTATAAATGACAGGGCTATTCGGCACGACTTTCAGAGAGATCGAAAGCTTTGCTTAAATTGTGGCGAATACTATTTTCAAGATGGAAATAGCACGCATTGTTAAATGCTTTAAAGTTTCAGAGTTAAGTTGTTGTGCGGCAAATTTTAATTAGTTGATTTAGTGCCATCGCAAATGCTTCAACGGCGACTCGGTCTGAAAATGTCGTATGAATTGGCAGATCTGATTTGAAGTGAATGTCAAGGTCCCAGTTCCTGATTAGAAAAGTTTGCGGGTTGTAGCTATATCTCCTATCCGGTCCGCCATCTTTGTTGATATAAGAGAAGCTGTGTCCGATGACTTCGGCATTGTGCGGCACGTAATCCAAGTATGTTGACCGTTCAATAACTTCGACTTCGGCAGCTTGTAAACCAATTATTGTTGCA
>Ga0214923_10007934_pt1 | contig 11438 bp, 9 predicted proteins | sample LL1510_MetaG_FD_177993 | JGI IMG/M metagenome (GOLD analysis project Ga0214923, IMG submission 177993) | Freshwater microbial communities from Lake Lanier, Atlanta, Georgia, United States - LL-1510 | ecosystem: Environmental > Aquatic > Freshwater > Lake | place: USA: Georgia | collected 2015-10-15 | reverse complement strand
GGGAGGGCCCTGGGTACATCCTGAAATGGAGAGGATTGTCCTACAATCCCGGGAAAGTAGGACAGTGGAGGTGAGGGGGATGGTGGAGTGGAGGGGGGCTGATATCCGGATCACGAGTGATTTTAAAAAAGACTTTTGCGAACCGGGGTATTTTGATCATGACCTGACGGTACGGACGAGGCATGCGGGGCCGGCCACTTGGTTTGTGTTCCAGATGCGGGATCTGTTCGACGGCTGGCTGGATTACGGCAACAAGTACGGCTTTTACGAGCTACTGGCGCAGGCGGCGCTGGAGCACCTGGCGGCTAACCAGCCAGAGCCGGAGGATGCCAAGCCACTCTTAAGGGCCATGCTTACCCGGGCGTTCCTGATGCTGGAAGTTGCCAAGGAACACCATGTATGGCCTGATGATGCGATGATGGTAGTGCATTCTCAGGATCAAGAGGGAAATCAGGTTCGGATAAATTTGGAGGGACCAAGCTTTGAGTAAGATTCCAAAGCCAGAGGACGAAAAGAGGCTCTACTTCGCCTTCGGCTCAAATCTTTCACTAGATCAAATGCGGAAGCGTTGCCCTGGTCACCAATTGGTAGGAACAGCCGCTTTGTCAAACCATCGGGTAGTTTGCAATAAAAAGGGGCATAATGGGGTAGATTATTATGCTGGGATTGTTTGCTCGCCCGGAGATGAGGTTCTTGGTGCACTTTATCAACTCACTGAAGAGGACATCACTAGGCTAGATGTGAGTGAAGGCTGCAAAGATGGTGGAAGGCACTATATTCGTAATGAAAAGGACTTTCTCGTAAGAAGCCGGGAAACAGGGCAGGTAATCAACGCCTTTACCTACTTTGTTGTGGAACCAGTAGCCTCCAAAAAACCTACCTCGGGATATGCGGCAAAGATCTTCCAGGGTTGTCGTGATCATGGCTTACCGGAAGAGTACGTAAAAACCTTGCGGACATGGTTTTTGATGAAATCAGAGAGACCATAAAGTGGCAAGATGGGGCAACGATGAGGCGGGTCAGGAACGCCTAGATCTTCAGAGTTGCGCAAACTATCAATAAAATCCGCAACTACTGGTTGGAGACAACCCCGCGAGAGTAAGGGTCAGTTAGCGCTTTAAATATTTTAGGGTGTTGGAAAAGAAGGGGGGGGGTTGAATAAATGGAAAAGAAAAATCAAAGGTTCTATAGCGCAAAGCACTGAACAGCTAATTACCCACGCTTAATAGCTTTAATGAAATCAGCTTCTAATGTTTGTGCCACATCTTGGAGGTCTACTGTATATTTGACTCCGAGAATCTCACGCTGAAGCGGAACCTTAAAAGAATCTGACGTGATTTTAGGAAAATTCTTTTCAACCCGATAAATAAAACGATTTCTTATACTGAATCGATTAATAGTATAGGCTTTTTCATGGTCAGCACGGAGCTGTGCTTTCACAATCTTAGCAAGGAAAAGTTCCTGAACATCAGGTTTGTTCTTTAATTCCGACAAAATAAGCATCATTTCCTCCCAAACAGAGGTTCCTTTGTCATCCTTAGCAACAGAAATAGACCAAACAAAAAGGCTTAATCCTTTAGGTTCATCGAGCTGTTTTAAATTGCTTATCACATGCACATGCCGAGGGCGTAGGGTCGCCTTTATTTCCACAAGTGTTTTCGTAAAGCAAAAATCATAATCTTCTTCAATAGGCCCAGTCCAAGCAGTGACTGGAGGGCTGTCTAATATTGTAAGTAATTCACGAAAGCAATTAAGTTCAGCCCAAAGCCCTAGCTGTCGCTGAAGATCCATGACATCTCCCCCTGGATTCCGCCAAAAACGACGACCTGTATTTAAAGCTTTAGCAACAGCATCCCGAGGGGGAAGTCCATTTAGTAGATGATGGATTCCAACTTCCTTAACAAACCATGTGAAAATATCTTTATATTCTGCGCTGCAACGTATGTCAATGAATGCAGAGCGCTCAGAGTTACGAATGTTCAGTGAAAGTTCATTAATCTCTAAGCCTTGAACAGGACGTTGTCTTTTCTTGCTAGGCTTTACTTTTCCGAGACTTACCGCGCAATGAAGTGATTTATCCTTAGAAGCAAAAAGATAAATTCTTCCGTTCTTTCCATTCTCAAGAAAAAGTTCCGTGGAAACATACCCCTCACTAACCTTGGGTCGACTTTGTAGGTCGTCCCAAATCGACGCATCAATTAATTCAAGTTTCATTTAGTCGTTGCATAACATAACCTGCGCCATCGATAGCTGAATCTGGGAAAACAAATCCTAAACCAAGAACATCAATTCGTTTAGAGTACGGAATATCTTTAAACAACTCGATCTCAGTAGCAGAAGTCTTACTTGAGTTCTTCTGTTGCTTAGGACGTTGAGGCTTTGAGTTCTTATTTACAAAATATAAAACTAGCAATGGTTTGTTAGGAATATCGCGTGAACCTTTCGAGAAAAGCTCCTCCTTTATAGATCTTCGATCAAGACGAAGAGTTGCTGGGTTCGTCATAGAACCTACTCGAAAACCTTTACGACCTTCATTTCGACGCCTGTTACGAACTACCTTTACAATTCTTAAATCCCCGATAAGTATAATATCTTCACTAGGCGTATCTGGATTTAGTTCAGGACTTGCAATACCGATATTCCAGCGTTGGAGTTCGCCGCTCCCTAATAATCTTTCTACGTATTCAAGTAACTTAGGCGAATCTAACCCTGCACCGTCAATTTCATCGGGCTGTGAAAACCTGTACTGTTTAAGAAACTGCAGAACACTGTTACCATTTACATTCTTCGACAAGTATCCTCCTGGACCATCTTTCTTCTCAAATCTATTAACTTTATGGGTACTAAGAACGAACTGCTTGCCAAGCTCCAGGTTTGCCTGAAGAACATCTGGCTTATCTAAGGGAAGCCAAAAGGTGGATGCTGTTGAAAGCGCAAAACCTCCAATACTAGCTGCCGTCCCCATTTTATCTTTGGCCGTAACGCGAAGATGTGTATGGTCACGGATCCGTGGCGCGAAATCAATAGGTGTCATGCCTTCGGATCTGTAACGGGCTATCTGGCTTCGTAAGTCTGATTCGACAAGGCTTAAATGTTCGAAGCAATCTGATAATCTCTGTGTAGTAAATATGCGTACTAAGTCTTCATAGTTTGGACGATATCCAAACCAGCGTCCCATTTGCAAAAGCGTGTCATACTGGTACGAAGGTCGTAAATACAAACTTACAAGTAGTCCATGAAGAGTTAATCCGCGCGAAAGCTGATTTCCACCGACAGCAATTATTACCTGTGACGGATTATTCTCATAATCTAACTTATCCTCAGACTTATGATTAAGCTGAAGAACCTTAATCTCACTTAGTATCTTTCTTACAAAACAGCGGATACTAGAAAATGGAACTATATCTATATCTGGTTGTATTTTCTGAGTAGCTGGCATGAAATCCTTCTTCCATCTATTCTCCAACTCTTCATCGAGAACCTTTGACTGCCTTTTGTCTTCATGACGTGTTCTTAAACTATTAATAATATCCTCGATAACTCTCATCATCTTCTCATGGTTCTTTTTAAGGGGGCTCGTATGAATAAGCATTGAAAGTGGTGCATGCGTATCCCCACGTTGACGACGTGCAGCACCAGCAAGTAAGAACGTTTGGATTGCATCAATAAGATCTTGCGTAGGTCCGGCAGGCCGAGCCGATGCGGAGCGCCCTCTGCCAACCAGTGCTACAGCTGCCTCATCGGTAATTATCTTTACGAGGTATTTGTCCCAGCCACTATTAAATATCTTCTCAGCGCCCATGTAGCTAAGGAAATCCGGAGGTTTTGGAAGTGAAACAATAAAGTTTCGTGGATAAAGATCTCTATTAAGACTTTCTTCGTCTGTCTTTGCATCAATGAGGACATTTGCAAAAGGTGTTGCGGTGTATCCGATATAGCTGTGCCTGTCAAACAGGGAAAGAATACTTCGGATAAGCTCATTTGTCTTTGAGGGATCGGTGTTATCTGTGGCAGCTGTAGGGTCGTACTTTGTGTCAATAGAGGCTTGATCGGCCTCATCATCAACAATCAAAATAGGGACCTGCTTACGAATATCCAATTGCGCTGACTTAGCCCAAGCATGGAGTTTTCGTAAGACAAAACAGTTCTTTTTCATTACAGCAAGTATCGGGCCCGGCTTTTTAATAACCTGCTCAAAAAAGGGGTGTGGGCCAGGAGCAAAATCCTGTGCATGAGTGGTAAGTCTGGTCCATTCATCGAAGCCAAGTTCGCTTGGATTAACATGAGGCATATCAACCCTCGATGTCATGCCGGTTAGTTCGGAATCTAGTCGATCTTGTGTTTGTTGACGAAGAACCTCATGAATTCCTGCGAGGACTATAATAAGTTTATATCCAGCATCTACAGCTTTTGCGATGACCGCTGTAAAATTAGCTGTTTTCCCGCTCTGAACATAACCAATGACAAGCCCTTTCGACTGAAAAGGTGCTAAACCCTGTGGATTTTCCATATACTCAAGCACTGCATCAGATGATTCATCAATTGAACGAAGGGCCGTTTCAGCTTGTTCTAGTGTCTGCGTCTTTTCGTATTTACTTCGCAAAAAAGTCTTTAATAGATTCCAGCGACGATCCTTTTCTGGATGCTTTTCACGCCACTCAAGATACCATTCAATATGCTTTTCTGGATCTGAAAGACCTGCAGGATCTTCAATATCTACATTCATAGCAAAACGCTCAGCTTCGACCCCTCGTAAAACCTCCCTCTCAATATCAGAACGTTGTGTCTCGCTTAAAAAAAGATCTTTGTTTAGGAAACAACGATAGCTCTTCAGAAAACCTGCAAGATCGGCATCAGGATTTTGTCTTATATACTTACGCGCTAAGAACCTGGCGGTATCAATATCAGCATTCATCTACTTTTCTTGTTATTTGCTTTTTGGTTTCGTTTAAAACCATCAGAGCATGCCATGTTACGAAGCGTTTCAGAAATTGAATCTCTAATCTCTGTAAAAATAACAGAACTTTCTTTGGTGCGAATTCGGAGCTCTGCGTAAGCAATTGAAGAAATGATGCAGTCGATGTACTTAATAAGACCTGGATTTCCTGAATCATAAACCTCGGAGTAAAAAGGATGATTCTTATTTAGTGCGACTTTAAACTTATTTCCAATAAAAGGACAGAGTTCCCATAAACGACCGTCTGAAACGTCTCCTGGCTCAACCGTACTGTCCTGAAAAAAACGACTTATGTTAGAATTGTAAATCTCATGTCCATTCAGATTGACTACTTTTACCCGATCATCGTGATGTGAAGATGTTTTGATACCATGTTTCTTTAGTGCGTGGGTAAAAACCTCTTGAGCAATCTTATTGCTTGCACGATTGACACTAGAATCTGGGCGACGCTTCTCCGAGCGGGTCTTTGCAATACGACATGCTGATATTGTCTTTTCCTCGATAAAAGTTCTAACAGTTGGAGGCAAATCGATCTTTTGTTTGTCAACTGTGAGACCAAACACCTCATCAAGGGAATCGTCGAAGTCTACACAAACACGAGCATACTTTGTGTGTTCGCTCTTACTTCGAACTCTAAGCCATCCGCCATAATGGATAAGTCGATCGTTTCGATAAACGTAAAGACCTTGAGAGTCGTTCCAATGCAATAAACCCTTTGCTGCTTCCCATGCTTGGCGATTTGAAAATCCATCTTTTTCAGGAAGAACATATGACTTTATGAATACTTTCGCGTTTGGTTGAGCCTTTGGCTCTGGTTTGAACTCAAAAGCTTTATGATTTAGGCATTGAGTCTTATTTTCTTTGGAACAAAAGGGATCCCAAGGCGTCAACTTCTGCCCATTGAAAACGAAACGGATCTTTCTATTATTAAATGTTGACCCATCGATATATCTTCCGAAAGTCATTCTGAGATATAGCTTTAATTCTCCAGTTACTTGTCCTACCCAGTTATCTGCACTGCCTTTTCTTTCAAAAGATCTCAATTGATTATCTAAAACATCCATATCCTCCCAAATAACTATGGTTCCTTTTGAGTGTTGAAGATGACGTGTGTAAGAATCTTTGGCTAGCATCTTATTATCGTAAATAAGCACTTCCCAACTATTAGTCTTTTCCACATGTGAAAGATCCCACACTCCACTGATAACATTGGTTGGGCGATCTGTGTTATTTGTAATTACACGTAGTCTTCGGCACTGGCTTAATGAAGCTGTTTTTAAGCCCATACCAAATTTCCCTAGGGCCTGTTTTTTGTACTCAACATCTGCCCCATGTCGAAGTGACTCTTGAAGCTTTGCTAGATTCATTCCGGCGCCGTCATCACGTATTGACAATGAAAAACATCTGCCATCGCAGCTGAGATCAATAAAAATACTTTTTGACGGTGTGGCAACGCTATTATCTACAACATCTCCAACAGCGGAGTTAAAATCATAGCCCAACTTACGCAAGGCGTTTAATGTTCGTTTTGCTCCGGGTATAGCCTCAAACCTTCTTGGCTTATTTAGTGCCATATTCAAAAAATATGTAGTTTCTTAAAGCTCGTCAATATTAGGCAATTACTTATGTGCAAAAACAAAAAGCGCTTTATAAACGGCTCGTCTTAAAATCAAGAAAGCTTCCGTAAGGCATGTAATCAACATCAAAAGTATGGGAATTCACCTTTGTAACCTTAATTGAGTCGATGCCTATTTCTTGAAGGTATTCGTCCGTTAAGACCTGTCCTTCTGGAAGCTTTAATACATCTCGGAGCAACCAAACTCCCATGGCCTTGTTCGGATTGCTCATTAATGCTTTTCCTTCGTCTTGGCAAATCTTTGCTGAAAGAACTCTTCGACTCGGTAGGTTTAAAGCAAATTCAACGTCTCTTTCTGGAAAAAAGCCCGCAAAGCATCTGTGAATCCATTTTGGAATCCGAACGTAAACCTCATTCATGTCTCGTTTTCTGCCTTTGGCATTCCATTGGTTTAACCCGCTCTTTTCGCAACTAGATAAAGGGAGAAGAACGAAAGAAGAGTCTTTATTGGTTGCGAGGTCCTTGAAGTCAGTAGTTTCTAGAAACCCGAGAGGGTCGCGAAGAATATCGATCTTTAATGTGAAAACATTGTCTGATACGGGTAAGAGGAATCTCCTCTTTAATGTGCTTTTTGATTCTGAAAAAGTATAACTATGACTTCCATCAGTAAAACCTAGGCTCTTACTAGAATTAGCGAGTTTAAGTCTTTTTAGGTTTATGAAGTCCATGGCCGTGTCAAAAATAAGCATCTGACCAGGGGATTTGGCTACACATGAGAAAGCAAAGTATTCCAAGCTGTATAAATTCAAGGCGTCGTTAAGTCGTTTATTGTAGAGTTCAGAAATAATACGCATTTTGTCAGTCGGACTTGCCTTTTTGTAGCTAGAAAAATCCTTATTAAATTCGGCAATCTTCTCCATCTGACCCTTGCCTTTTTGGTTAAAAGTCTTAAGTCCTATTCCAAGTGAGTCTTGTTGGGCGTCGATAGAAATGTCTTCCCTTGTTCTGCTTTTTACTGAGAAAGAATGTGAAAAAACTATTTCATGCGTCCGGTAATAAAGATATGGAATCTGGCTGTTTACATTGCTTTCGGTGCACAAGCCGGAAAGTGCCGCGACTCTTTGTAGCAGGTTAAAGTACCTAGTTCGGTGCTCTTTTGGTTGTCGATGAAGAAACATGTTATGAAATCGCCTTTAATATGGCTGATGCTATTTTCTCTACAACTGGGACAGTTACAGAGTTTCCTATTTGTTTATACAAATGGCTTGCTGCCAAACCTTTCGGAAAAACGAGTTCGTTATCTTCAAATCCCTGAAAGCGAGCACACTCCCTTGGGGTAAGCTTTCTAATTCCTTTCTTGTCTAAAACCAGAGGAACATTGTGCCCTCCAGTGCCCATATTTGCTGTAAGAGTAGGACACACATTATTCTTGTTTTCCCGGGCGTAGACTCTGCGCCATTGGTAAACTGTTTCCCTCTTGGTCACGAACTCTTTTAGCTGGGCGTGGCAACTAAACTTCTCGTAATAATAGCCTGAATCTACATTATCTTCGAGCAAATCTCTGACTGATCTTTTTAACTTAACCGGTTTTGGGAAACCTTCTAAAAAGGCCTCCGTTCTTTTTGTCTGTTTTAAGGAAGCCATCTTGCACTGTTCTGGATTGTTAAAATGTGATTCATCCTTGAAGCCAATAATAAATACCCGTTCACGATTCTGCGGAATATCTGCATAGTCCATTGTGTTAAGAGTCTTTATCACATATGAATACCCAGCTTGGTGGATTGTCTTTTTAATCGTTTCGATAGTGTCTCCCTTATTGTGTGTCTGGAGGTTCTTTACATTTTCAAATAGGTAGGCCTGAGGCTGTAGCTTCTTTAAGAAGCTCATAGTCCTGAAGAAATGCAACCCACGGAGGTCGTCAAAGCCAAGTCTGTTCCCCGCAATAGAAAAGGCCTGGCAGGGGAACCCGGAGGTTAAGATGTCGGGTTTCTCAAGACGTTCATCAGGAGTTGCCTTCTCAGAAAGAAGGTAATTAATTCGCTTTTCGTAATCAGATATGTCCCCAGGCAAAAGCTTATGCTTGAAGTTAAAGCTGTATGTCTGTTGAGCATGAGGGTCAAATTCGTTGGCCCAAATCATCGTGGCTCCAGCTCTTTCAAAGGCGCGGCAAATTCCACCGATACCCGCATAAAGGCTCGCGACTGTGGGTTTCTTGTGATGGACGTTCATCAGTCAGTACAACCGCTTAAGAGAATAAAGTCTTGGGCTTCTTAGGTTTTTTGTGGCGATTTTAGTTCTCTTTTTATTGTGATGCCACTGAACCCAGGTGAAGGAATCCTCAATAGATACAACGGAGCATGAGCCCTTGCGTCTGCTGTCGCGTCTAAAGAGAATCAGACCGGGTTTAGGTATAGGTAGCAGCTCAATCGGTTGAGCGCCCTTAAGTGATTTTAAGGAGACAACTTTCTGATTTGGAGTTTCGGTCGCTTTTGAAGACCGAGTGCAGAAGTTTCTGCATGCAGTATTAAACTCAATATGGTTAAGGCTGTACTTTTTTGCAGTGTCCGCAATTCCTAGAATTTGTTCGATCTCATCGGCTACGATAGGGGTCATCTGCCTACTTGAAGCATTGAATACAACGTACTTAAGGGCGTGCATCTCATCGGCGAATTCTCGTTTAAGAGAGGCCAAAACTGCAGGAGGCAGATCGACGTCGGCAACCCCCATTCCAAATGATTTCCAGAAGGTGATCTTCATGCCTTGAGAGTGATCATAAAAGCTCTTGTCCACAGATCGACAATGGAATTTCGCAGGTGGGAACAGGTTATTGGCATCATTGTTTTCAAGCGCAGTCAATTTCATGTTCTTATATTAAGGGTAGGCATAGGACAAAAATGGTACTAGCCGGCAAGAAAGCAAAAGAGCTTGAAGAGTGCTTATCTCGGGTGAAGGGTTCCTGGTGCAGGAAAGCCTAAATTCGGAGGTTCGCCTGGCCAGAATGATGCGGATGGATGGGATTAATGGAGGGGCACTTGGCAATCCCGGGGAAGCTGAATTTCATTCAGGCAACAGGAGGTGGCTGTTTTTCAGTGGACGCTTAAGATTTTCGATTGCCTAGCAAGAATCGGGAATATTGGAGCACAAAAATGATACGAACAAAAGATAGGATCGGGCCAAATGCTTGACTTTAAGAACGCTTTGCTGACAGGTGATTTGATTTGAGGGATGAATTCCTATTAATTTAAGGAAAGCCGGAAAACTTATTCGTCACTCGAAAGAAAGAACAGGATGTCGTCAGGACGTTTTCGTTCCTGCCTTTTCATTGACTCAACATCCTGAAGAAAGTTTTCGAGATCTCTGACATCCTGGCCTTTTTCAGAAATCCAAGCCAACACTTCTTCCGCTATCTTTTTTCCGTCAACGAGAAGAAGTGGATATTTGTCCTCCAAAATCTCTTCTTGAACTGGCTCTGAAAAAATACCTGTCGTTACATATGCCCCAACCCATCCTCTTTTCAAGCGGGCGACAGTCCGGGCAATGTGCACTCCGCCAGTTGAGGTGTTCAGTGGTTCACACTTGGCTTGCCCCAAAACAACAACTTTTACCCGTGAAAGTCCTCCAATCAAATCAAGTCTGCCCACGAAATCAACACCACCATCTCCTGACTTTTCGCTTACCCAGCCTTGCAAATACGCATGGCCCTGGGATTTGAAAATTCTGCTTACGATATGGGCTGCGAGAAACTCAAAATCGTGCTTCTTGCGTGTGTAGAAAGTATAAATTCTATGAAGAACCTGAAACTCTTTGGAGTTCTTCAAAAGAACCCGATCCTTCTTTTTGATGATATCTCGTTTTAAAACGTTCCTCTGGTAGTGGTTTTTCTTTTCTCCGCCCTTCTTTAGCCAGATCTTCCATGAACTTGGGGCATGTTGATTGGCTTCTTTTAAAGATATTAATGGATCTCGGCGTTCATTAATCCACTGCCAGTCAAGACACTCGTCTTCTTTTGACATTGAGAGCACGCATAGGCTGAAAACGTAGTTTGTGAAATACTCCTTTCTGCTGGAGTCGTACTGAGTAACTCTTTCGACCTTTTCCAATAAACATAAACCGCAAAACTTTAAATTCCCTTTGATCCGGCCGTCGCTCTTAACAGCTTGGAATGCCAAAATAGGCACTGCGCGCATTCGCTCCTCCTCCTTCTCGGAAACATGTAGAGAATGTTGTTCAAGCAATGCTTTATTTCCATCAGCTTCCTCAGGAGAACCCCTACCTGGCTTGTTGTCTCCGAAGTAACGGATAAATCCAGAGTCTTCATCAAAAAAATCCTCCCAAGGGGTTTCTTTTGAGCCTGCCCGGTGGGGACTGCTTCTTATGCAGATAGCTGGAAATCTTCGCCCCTCCGGCGCATTGATGCCCCCGATTGGATTTATACCAGAATCTAATTTAACTGCTTTGCAGTTAACTTTGCTGGTTAAATAAAAAAAGTTTTTAAGACCATCTATGAAAGGAGATTTATCGTATACATTTCGTCCATATCTATAAACTTCACCCATCTTCAAGAAACGCAAGTCATGCATAAATGAACGATAATTCTTTAAAGAAACGCTGTCGTAATTGCAAGAAACAAGGCTGAACTGTGGAGAAAAAGAAAATATCTTAGGCAGGCGGGCTATTTAAGAGATTATCAAATATGGAAGTTGAGTATGGAGATAAAATCCGAAATGACTGAAACTGGGTTGGCTTAAAGGGGGGTTTAAGAATTACTGCTTTTTTGTCCGTCTCAATCCAGATTTTGGGCAAAAGATTGTCGATAGGAGCGCAAACAGCCGGAGTGGGTGGGCTGGAAGTTCCATCTGAGCCGGCAATGGCATAAAGTGTGTCCCAAGAAAAATCCGGACGATT
>Ga0214923_10007933_pt1 | contig 11438 bp, 12 predicted proteins | sample LL1510_MetaG_FD_177993 | JGI IMG/M metagenome (GOLD analysis project Ga0214923, IMG submission 177993) | Freshwater microbial communities from Lake Lanier, Atlanta, Georgia, United States - LL-1510 | ecosystem: Environmental > Aquatic > Freshwater > Lake | place: USA: Georgia | collected... | reverse complement strand
TGCTGCCCGGTTGGTGAGCGGCACTGACCGCGCCGACGATCGTGTCGTCGACCTCGTGATGCGTGGCGGCTTCATTGACGTCACCGAGATCGTGCGCGAGGGTGCAGCTATCGACAACGAAGAGGCTCAGGCCATCGTGCAGGCTTCGGTGCTCACGCCCACCGAGGCGGCCATTCGGGTGGTCATCGTGCACGAAGTGCACCTGATGCGCGACATGACTGCGGCACGGCTGCTGAAGACCTTCGAAGAGCCGAACGACCGACTCGTCTTCATACTCCTCACTGAGCAACTACTCCCGAGTCTCGAGACCATCGCGTCGCGATGCGTGACGGTGAACTTTCCGGCACTCGATCAGGGCGTGATTGTGAAGCAACTCGCTTCTGAAGGCATCAGTGCCGATACCGCTCGCAGGGCAGCCCGCTCCGCTGGGGGCAGCTTGGTGCGCGCACGCATTCTTGCCACCGACGCGGCGCTGGCACAGCGTCAGGCGGCATTCGCCGCCGTGCCCTACCAGCTCGACGGCAGCGGAGCCGCAGTCGCCAAGGCCGTCGAGACGGTTAGCGGTCTCATTGAGCGCGCCGCTGAGCCGCTCATGTCTCAGCAAGAAGCCGAGCTTGAAGCTCTGGAAGACCGAGTAAAACTCGTTGGCGAGCGCGGCAGCGGGCGTCGTGCGCTCGCCGAGCAGCACAAGCGTCAACTGCGCAAGTTCAAGACCGACGAACTCCGCGAGGGTCTCGCGCTCATCGCAGCCGAGTATCACAAGGTGGTGACGAGCCTCCAGGACGGCGTCGACCCGGCGATCTACGCCCGTGCGGTGCATGACGTGCATGACGCAATTTCGGCGATGACCTTCAATGTCAACGAGTCGCTGCTCTTGCATGCACTCTTTGCCAAGTGCCCTTCATTGCACATGATCGCCGGCCGGCGTGACCTGATCGAGGCTTGATGTGAAAATCGGAGTGCTCGTAGTCGCCTACGAAGCAAGCTCCACACTCGAGGCGGTGCTCAATCGCATCCCGCAAGATTTTCGCTCTGCAATCAGCACCATCTTGGTGTGCGACGACGCCAGCAAAGATGACACGTACCAAGTGGGAATGCGGGTCAAGCAGGCGCGACCGGATCTTCCGCTCGAAGTAATCCGCCGGCCAGTCAACCTCGGATACGGCGGCAATCAGAAGGCGGGATACCGATGGATGATTGATCACGGTCTCGACGTCGTGGTGTTGCTGCACGGTGATGGGCAATACGCGCCAGAACATTTGCCTCGGATGGTGCAGCCGATCATCGAAGGCAACGCCGACGTGGTATTCGGTTCGCGGATGCTCGATCGCAGTGGTGCGCTAAAGGGCGGGATGCCAAAGTACAAGTTCGTCGGCAACAGGGTTCTCACCTTCCTGCAGAATCGAATCGCTGGCGTGAGACTGAGTGAATGGCACAGCGGTTATCGCGCCTACTCCATAGCTTCGCTGAACGGCATCGGTTTCGAATTGAACTCCGACTACTACGACTTTGATACACAAATCATCCTGCAGATAATCAAGACGCAGCGACGCATCGTAGAAATTCCGATCCCCACCTTCTACGGCGAGGAAATCTCGCGGGTGAATGGCATTCGATATGCGTGGCGTATTCTCAAACACACACTGCGATGGAGACTTTCACGCTGACCAGCCGACGAACGACGCTCGTCGTCGCCCTCGCCAGCGGCGTCTTCAGCCTCGTCGGAAATCGTCGAGGCATTGGCATCAGTTGGGACTCCACCGACTACATCGCGGTTGGCCTCAGCATGTCTGCTGGGCGAGGTGCACTTGACGTCACTGGTCAGCCGATGGTGATTCGCCCTCCCGGACTGTCTACCTTCGTGACGCTCGGCGACTGGTTGTCGGTGTCACCTGAAGTCACGTTGCGACTGGTCAACGCCTTGTCAATGATGGTTCTCGTCTGGACGACCCATCAGTTGCTCGTTCGCGCCGGGGTTCGCGCGACCGCCAAGTGGGTCGGCGTCGCACTCGTCGCGCTCAGCCCTGCATTGCTTGACATCTTCACCATGGCATGGTCGGAGCCGCCCTTCCTAGCGCTCGTCGTAATTGCGATGCTCGTGGTCACGCGCCAGCGTGCGTGGCCGTGGGACCTCGCCTTGGCGGCAATCTTCACTGCGATGTTCTTCATTCGTTATGTCGGGCCGTTCTATGCAGCGCCGCTGGCGCTCGTCGCGGCAATCGTGCAGTCAAGACGGTCTGGGTGGTGGCTCTCGTTCATGCGGGCAGGCAGCGCTCTCGCGGTGTCGATGGTGCTGCCATGGTTGTGGCTGATGCGCAACAAAGAGATCAGTGGTTACCTCACGGGCTATCGAGAACCGGGCGGCGGCACGCTGCTCGACCCGCTGAAAACGTTCACTGGAACGCTCGGTAGCTGGCTCATCGCACGCCCACCGCTCGCTGGCAACGGTGGCGTTTACCTCAACTGGAACGACTTCTCCGCCTATATGAAAGTCGCTGGTGTGCTCGTGTGGGTGCTGCTCATATCGCTGTCGTTGCGATACGTGATCGTTCGTCGCGCCCAACGTCGTGATTCCAAAGTGCAACAGCACTACTCACCGGTGTTCGGTGCGAGTCTCGCGCTCTTTGTGTTCTATGGGGCGTTCTCGGTGTACCGCTTCGTCTACGACGAGATGGGGCCGCTCGACTCTCGAATGATGAGCGGCTTGTACGTGCCTCTCATCTTGATGCTCGTCATTGCTGCCGACACCTTACGGGCGGATGCATCCCGCGTCTCACGTGGTTTTGCGCGCACGCTGGCCGTGCTTTGCATCGTCGTTGTGGTTGGGCACGGTGCTGTCTCTCTGCGCGACAGTGTCCGCTACGGAAACCAGGGTCGCCACTGGGGGTCAATTGATCACAAACTGCTCCCGATTCATCTCTTCGCCAACGGGTTGCCGAGTGATGCCGCCCTCTACAGCAACGAACCACAAAGCCTCTTTGCCGCCACGTTCCGATGGCCGATTCGCAATCAATTCATGACCGACAAAGCGCCACTTGCACCGTGCGGTCGGCGCTACTTCATTTGGTACAACCAGACGTTTCTGCCCGACGGCAAACCAGTTGGTGGTGAGTTGATCTTCGAAGATGCAACTGCTCAGGTATTCGATCTCGACTCGTGCGACACCGACATCTCCCGCTTTTGGCCGTGAACGAAGCGGTAGGGTGAGAAGCCGCGCCCGAGTGGCTCAGTGGTAGAGCAACGCACTCGTAATGCGTAGGTCGCGGGTTCGATTCCCGCCTCGGGCTCCACTTGGTTGAGTGAAATGTAAATTCCCATTTTGTGGTCTAGAGAACTGCACCAATTGGTGGTGCTTCAATTCTTTACAACTTGACACTGCTGAGCTAATGGAAGCCCCATGGGTAGCATTCGACATGGTGCGATCCCCAAAGGTCATATGGGCGGTCATCAAGGCCCGATTCGGAAGAATCGGATACGGCCCCCGAGAGCGAGCGCAGGAACTTCAGCAACTCTCTACGCAGTTCGCAGCACTCGGCCTCGACTTCAGTGCAGCTAAGAATCGAGTCGACGAGTTAGTAAAAGCTCATAGCCTTAGCCGAAGCGACAATTCGCTCCATTACGAACTTTTCGCTGGAATCTCACAGGTATGCAACCCCCGACGAATACTCGAGATTGGTACCTTTCGGGGTGAGTTCACCGCATTTCTAGCAACGCTGTTCCCTGATGCTTACATTGAGACGTGGGATCTTCCACAGGATAATGACGGCGACATGAAGTCGTACATTGATGACTTTGAAGCTCACTATCGCGACCAGACAGCTAATCGCATGAAAAACATCGGTGGCCGTTCAAACGTCAACCAGGTTCACCGCGACTCAACGGGTCTTTTCGCTGCATCTGATGCGTTCGACCTCATCTGGGTGGACGGAGACCACACGTTCCCGGTCGTGGCGTTCGACCTCATCAATGCCCTGAGACTTTCAGGTCCGCGAAGCTGGATTGCTGTAGATGACGTCAAGCTGGTCGAAATGAGAAAGTCTGTCTTGAGCTCTACGGAAGCGATAAGAAGTATTCAACACCTTGTTCGAAGCGGGCACGTCACGTCTCATCTCATCTACAAGCGGGTCGGTGCCTCGGGTCGCCGGTGGCGCGACGACAATCGCCGTAAGCACCTCGCAATTCTCAAGAGAGCGTGAAGTGAAGAAGCCGCTTTTGTGAGCAGTATCTCCCTCCTCCCACTTAAAGTTTGTTCAGCGCTCCACAGTGGCGGGAGCAGACAGCCATACCCCCGATTCGTGCTTGATGATGTAGTCGCCGAAGATGAGTACTTGCTGCTACTGAGAGATTTCCCTGATCATCTGATTGGCAACCCTGGCAACGACGGATTCGTCAATTACACGATTCGGCCGAATTCCGAGGCCTCTGATCAACTCTCGCCTGAATGGCAGAAGTTCATTGCAACCATACGATCGCGAGAAGTCGTCTCCGCGTTGACGAAAGCGTGCCTCGCCGAAACCTCACGGCGTTATCCCGTCTGGTGGCGATGGCTTCTCTATTTCAGACTGAGAAACGTCGACAACTACGAAATCAATCTCGCATTCAGCGCAAACTATGCCGGGCGCTACCTGCCTCCCCACACGGATAACTCATACAAAGTTCTGGCGCTGGTGCTCTATTTCGCAGACCCTAATTACAGCGGTGCTTCCGAAGGTACACGCTTCTTTTCGCCAAAGTCCGGCGCCGTGCTCCGAGAAGCAATCAGGCGCTTCAACAGACTCTCTGATTCCAGAATCACGAGATTCGCCCCGCTTGCACTCCAGCCGATGACTTCGTGCAGCATCCACGACGGCACGCTCGACACCGAGCGAAACCGCGAAACTGATCGATGGTTCTACGACAACTTCATAAATGACTTCAATGTGACTTTTCACCCAAACCGAATTGCGGGTTTTGTCAAGACCCAGAACTCATTTCATGCTGTAGATATGCGAGAGTCAACTTTCGCTGGCCCACGAAGAAGCCTCCTCATCAATCTGAACCTCAAACACTCGCTACCTGCGAGAGCTTGGCAATCGTTTCGAACTCGAGTTTTGGGGCTGAGCAGCTAAGCGAGCTTCCAGCGCACTTCGATAGTGACAGTCACCTGCTGGGTACCGAGATCAATCACAGGTGGTGCACTCTCTGCCATCGCATCTGACTTTGCGCCGACGACCACATTGGTGGGTGCCGCAACTTCGGTGAGATAGACAATCTCGCCCAGTTCAACTCCAACGAGATCGGCATATGCCTCTGCTTTTGCCCGTGCCTTTTTCACCGCGTCTTCACGAGCCGACACGGCACCTGCCGAGGCGTCAAGAAGCACTGGATACGTCGAGTTAATCGAGAGGTTCTTCCCACCTCGACTCACCAGAAGATCCACGACTCCACCGGCGTTCTCTGCGTCGCGGAGCAGCACGTCGAACACCTGCGAGGCGCGGTAACCGACGATTTTCTGACCTTCAGCTTCGGTATAGGAATATTCAGGCGACACCGTCAATGTCTGAGATGCAATGTCGGCTTCAGCCACCTGACGCGCCGCCAGAACATCGCGCACCTCATCGGCGGCCAATGATGCTTCAGCGAGGGCAACTTCACTCGTGTCGGCGAGCACGCTCACTGAGAGGGAGAGTCGAACGGCATCTGGCACCACGTCGCTGACGCCAGACGCTTGAACGGTGATGCCCTGGGCAACCCCGCCATCACCAATGGTGACGGTTTCTCCGCACGCGGAAAGCGCAAGTGCACAGGTGACTGCTCCGACGAGTACGCCGAGTTTTCGCATGCGCCCACGCTACCGAAGTAGGATTTTTGATCATGTTGGCAGCTGTCCCTTGGCATTGGTGGTTAGGCGCAGGTCTGTTGATTGCTGGTATCGGGGCAGTACTCGGTGTGGTAGTTGGGTACCTCGGCAAAGTTGAGGCACAGAAGCACCCGACGCGTGCACAGCGTCGCGCCGAACAGAGCTCCAAGTAGCGAGACGGGCGATGAGCGCCCTCTACGACGCCCTCAATCGATCGACTCTTGCAACGGGCTTGCTCGAACGGTGCTCGTTCCCACAGGGGGATCGTCTTCAATGTGCTGTCTCGGGTGGAGCCGACTCGCTCGCCCTTCTCCTCCTCGCCGTTCGAACGGGGCGACCGGTCACCGCATGGCACGTAGACCATGGTCTTCGAGCTGACTCCTCCCACGATTTTGACTTCGTTCGTTTTATTGCGGAGACTCTCGGGGCTGCAGCCGAACTTCGGGGGGTGACCGTTGAATCTGGGCCCAACCTCGAGGCTCGGGCGCGCGACGCGCGTTTTGCGGCATTGCCAACCGACGTGCTCACCGGCCACACAGCTGACGACCAGGCCGAAACGGTGCTGATTAACCTCATGCGGGGTTCGGGCACTGCCGGTCTGGCGGGAATGCGGCTCGCGCATCACCCACTCTTGCGACTTCGGCGGTCAGAAACTCGGGCCCTGTGTGCCGAACTCGGGTTAAAGCCTCTCCAAGATCCAATGAATGACGACGACCGTTACCAGCGGGTACGGGTACGAAGCGAAGTTATCCCGCTGCTCAAAGACATTGCTCAACGCGACATCGTCGACGTGATCTCCCGACAAGCCGAAATGTTGCGCGACGACAACGACTTGCTCGACGAACTCGCCGCGATGATCGACGTCACCGACGCGCGTGCCTTGGCTGCTGCCCCGATCGTGCTCTCGCGACGTGCAATTCGACAGTGGCTCGCCAACCCGTTGCCGCCCGACGCGGCGACCGTCGAACGCGTGCTCACAGTGGCACGAGGTGATGCGACAGCGTGTGACGTGGGTCGTGGCCGACAAGTACGCCGCAGTCACCAACGACTCGGATTGCACAATCTCAACGTGTTGTAACATCTTTTGCCGATGTCACAAAAACTTCGCGGTAAGTGGGCGCTCGGAATTCAGCCGCGCGATCTGACATGGATCATCAAAGACCGCCTGGCAATCTGCGAGCGCCCGGGTGGCTACGGTGCCAGCCACCGAAAGGTGCGTCGTCAAGAGGAAGTCATCTGGCTGCGCGAGAATGACTTCCACTGCATCGTCAGCGTGAGTGGTGCACCACACAACCTGCAGACGTACGAAGAGATCGGCGTTCCCTACCGCCACATTCCGCTTCTCACGAGTGACGTCATTGACGACTGGTGCCGCAGTTTCTTCGTCGAACTGAACTCCCTCCTCTCTTCTGGCCATCGCACCATCGTGCACGCCGAAGAAGTGAGCGACCAGCTCGTCAGCATCATGGGTGCCTACCTTCGATGGCTCGGTGTTGTCAAAGAACCGACAGAAGCCGTCACACTCATTGAGCGCCTCACTAATCGCGCACTCGAGCCGGCTTCTCGGTCGCTGATCTTTCGCGCGCACGAGTTCCGCCAGAGCTGACTGCTCACTGGCCTCACACTCTGTCGACAGGTCGCCTCAGTAATCTGAGACACGTGGGAGAACAACGGCTCCTTGTCATTGGAGTCGGCAGCGAGCTTGGCTCGCTGGCGACGTCATTGCTGGAGCAACGGGATCAGTTTGCGGATGTGCACGGCATCGATGTGCACCCACCGCGACGCCGTTTGCGACGAACGACCTTTCACCGAGTGGAGCATGATGACTCGGCAGAATTCGTGCGGCGAGTCACCTCTCTTCGACCCGATGTCATCGTCCATCTCGGAATCTGGGAGCCACACGCTCGATTGGGCACGAAGGACGCTCGACTCGCGACTGGCAACTACGCAAAGACCTTGTGCGAGGCGATCAGCTCGCTGAGTGGGCTCACACGTCTGGTGGTGCGCTCGGGCATTGAGGTGTACGGTTCGCACGCCGGACGCGTGTATGACGAGCGATCACCGATTGCTCCGACTTCGACATACGGTCACATGTTGAGCTCGCTCGAGGCGATGATCTCCGAGGCCGCGCCGTCGACGACTACCACGACGGTGCTGCGGCTCGCCCCAGTGATTGGAGCACACGTGCCAAGCCCGCTCGGACGACTGTTGCGACTTCCGTTCGTACCAGTGGACCCCACCTCGCGGGCGAAGTTTCAAGTCATCGCCGATGACGATGCGGCTCGCGCCGTTGCGTACGCAGCACTCAATGGACGACACGAGGCCGTCAACGTCGTTGCCGATGGGTCGGTCAACATCTCGTCAGTGATGCGCCAAGGTCGACGACTACCAGTGCCTGTGCTTCCACTTGCATGGCCGCTTGCATCATCGATCACCACGTTGGCTGGTGCACCGCTCCCCGATCACGTACGAGAGCTACTGCAACGCGGTCGGCTCGCCAAAACGCTGACTCACGATCTTGACTATCGACCGGTTCATGCAACCGCAGACGTCGTAAGTCGTTTGTATTCGTGGCCCTCGGTCGTGCGGATCTCGCCAAAAGAAACCCGAGAGCGAGTGGCCTGATGCCCTGGATTCAGCGACCCGACGGTACGTCGATTCACAGTCAAGTCACCGGACGGGCCAACGACGCGGCGCCCGTGTTGCTTATCCAAGGCCTCGGAATGGACAAGAACGGCTGGATGCTGCAACGAATTGCAATGGCTACCAAGTACCGCACAATTGCCGTTGACAACCGCGGCGCTGGACGAAGTTCGATTCCCCACCAGCCATTCACGCTCGAAGATATGGCCGACGACGCGGCAGCCGTACTCGACCACTACGGAGTGCAGGATGCCCACATCGTCGGCGCATCGATGGGCGGTGCCATCGCCCAGATTCTCGCCGTAAAGCACCCGACACGAGTTCGTTCATTGACCCTTGCCTGCACTGCCTGTCGAAACCTGCCATGGCGAAACGAACTGCTGCAGCACTGGGCAGACACGGCCAATGTGCGCGGGCTGCGCCAATGGGCTGACGAATCAGCACGATGGCTCGTCGGCCCGAGGTCGTTCCGGCGACTGGCGCCGGCGATTGGTTGGCTTGGCCCATTGACAACGTTTCGCCCGTCGCGCGGTTTCAGCGCCCAAGTGGGTGCAATTCTCGATACCGACGACTCGATGGTTGCCGAACTTGGTCGAATAACCGCTCCCACACTCGTTGTGGTTGGCAACCAAGACATCCTCACCCCGCGTGCCGACAGCGAAGAGATTGCTGAGCGGATACCGCAAGCCGAACTCGTAGTGATCTCTGGTGCTGCGCACGGCTTGATGATCGAGCATGCGTCGACCTTCAACCGGGTGGTGCTCGACTTCATCGATCGCTCAGAGCGCGCGGTGCGGTCGTCGTATCGCTTGAACTAAATCTCGATGCGAGTCGTCGTCGTCGGTGCAGGAATCAGCGGCTTGCTCGCCGCACGACGGTTAACGGAAGCCGGTCATACGGTCACCACATTCGACAAAGGTCGCTCGAGCGGGGGTCGCTGCGCGACACGGCGCATCGGCAGTTCGACATTCGACCACGGTGCACAGTTCTTCACGGTGCGATCAGACGAGTTCGCTGCATTGGTGCACGGGTGGCTCGCCGAGGGAATCGCAAAAGAATGGTGTCGTGGTTTCTCCCAACAAGACGGACACCCCCGCTATTGCGGAGTCAATGGCATGACCTCGATCACCAAACGATTGGCAGACGGGCTCGACGTGAGATATTCGAGCATGGTGTTCTCGCTCGAACGACTCCCGAGAAGCTGGCGGGTGCATCTCGACGACGGAACCTCAGTCGAGTCTGACCATGTCGTTCTCACGTGCCCGGTGCCGCAGTCGATGGCGCTCATCGTGAACACCGACATCGAGGTGCCCGATGCGATACGCACCATCGAATACGACAAGATCATCGCTGCACTCGTCGTCGTCGAAGGCGAGACGAACGTGCCGGCACCAGGCGGTGTTCAAAACGCTGATACGACGTTCTCATTCATCGCCGACAACAAGCAGAAGGGCATCAGCGGCACGGGGGCACTCACCTTCCACTGCTCACCAAGCTTCAGCGAAGAGCACTGGTGGACGGATACCGCAACCACCCATGAAGACGTGATGCGCAGAGCACAGGAGTGGATCGGCGATGCGAAGGTCGTCGAACACCAACCCAAACGTTGGCGCATGGCCGCACCACGCACCACGTGGCACGAACGTTGCTGGTCATCGAGCGGCGTGACGCTCGCCGGCGATGCATTTGCCGGCCCAAAAGTGGAAGGTGCAGCTCTCTCTGGTTTGGCCGCAGCACAGCGGGTGCTGTCTAACTAGATGTGAGCGGCCGAAGAAGCCGCGGATCAGAGGTCGACGAGCGAGTCGAGCAGGGCGCGCGGAGCGCGACGCAACGCTTCGGTAGCGGCGCCAGCCGGCAATTTGTCGCACTCTGCTTCGGCGGCGCTGGCATAGTCGCGCGCCGTTTCAAGCGCAGCTGAGAGCCCCGGACCATTGCGCACGATCTTGAGAGCCTTGGTTCGCTCCTTGGCGGTCAGTGGCGAGCCGAGTAGGTCGTACAACTCGCGCGACTCGGCGGAGTCATGCGACAGCGTCAATAACACAGGCAGCGTGTAGACGCCTTCTTCCAGGTCGTGGCCGGCAGGTTTGCCGAGTTGCTCGTCAGTGGCGACGATGTCAAGCACGTCATCGACGATTTGGAACACCATGCCGTAGGCATCCGCCACGTTCGTGACGACGTCGGTGATCTGACGGTCATGACCGGCAACGAGCGACCCAATTCGAGCCGACGTCGCAAACAATGAGGCTGTCTTGCCTTGGATGCTCACCAAGTACGACGGAATGGTTCGGTTGCGATTGTAGGTGTGGCGTAACTCTTCGACCTGACCTTCGCAGAGCCTGCCGATGGTGCGCGCGAGAAGCCCGGCAACCTCATTGCCGAGCGAGGCGGCGATTTCTGATGCGCGCGCCAAGAGAAAGTCTCCAGCGACGATGGCCTGCAGGTTGCCCCACTTCGCATTGACCGTCTCGACGCCACGTCGAGTGGAACTTTCGTCCATCACGTCGTCGTGATACAGCGAACCCAAATGGACGAGTTCGCACGCGATTGAACCTGCGATCACTTGATCGGAGACGGCACCTTCGGTGCCGACTTGGGCGGCGGCCACTGCGAGCACTGGTCGAAGCCGCTTGCCACCTGCGACGATGAGGTGCGATGCAAGTTCGGTGAGATACGTGTCAGGGGTGCGCACAGAAGCGCGGAGGGCGTCCTCGACACGGTCACGGTCGACCGCCATGAGCGGCAACTCAAGCAGCGGCGAGGAAACGTTCACCTCGTCAGGCTATGAGCGCAGCACATCCGCGCTCATCACCGAGACGCGAATTCATGCCGTTCGTGCGAGGACTATCGTCACAATCCGTTCGGCTCCGTGCGTATGACAATTGCGACTCGAATCTCGAGCTCGTCAACTGGGGCCCGGGTCTGGCGGGGGTACACTCTCTAATACGACTGCGATACA